>Ga0210394_10000711_pt1 | contig 63792 bp, 53 predicted proteins | sample IncBWC12MmetaG_FD_160121 | JGI IMG/M metagenome (GOLD analysis project Ga0210394, IMG submission 160121) | Forest soil microbial communities from Barre Woods Harvard Forest LTER site, Petersham, Massachusetts, United States - Inc-BW-C-12-M | ecosystem: Environmental > Terrestrial > Soil >...
ATCGCTTCCACGCCAAGCAGCACTTGAGTGATCTGGGGAAAGTTCTCTATGGTTCCAGCGATCCGCGAGCTTCCGAATGGGCCACCCAACGGCATGAGGAACTCGATGAAGGAAAGCTCCGAGTCCTGATTGCGGCGATTCGTCCCCATGTGACGCACTGCGATGAGGCTCGCCGCTGCCTGCGCTATTTCTGGATTAATCGAAAGCGGATGCGCTATCCCCAATTCCACGCCCAGGGCTTGTGTACTTCCACCGGCGTGGTCGAAGCGGGATGTAAAGTGGCCATCGGCACCCGACTCAAACGATCGGGCATGCATTGGACAGTTCGTGGTGCCAACGCCATTATTGCCCTGCGCTGCTCGAAGTTGAGCGGCCGCTTTCAGGATTTTTGGGAGCGCAGATCCGAACGGTTAGCGGCATGACCTACAACTTTTTTGGGGTGCACCCTTCCCGCCTACGCCATGATGACTTTCCTCCGGAACCGGCGTGCGGCGATGAACAGAAGAAACGCGCCTATGGCGAACAGCGCAAGTCCATCGAGCCAAAGATGCCGGATGGTGGCGCCGCGAAGGATGATGCCGCGTGTGATGTTGATGAAATAGCTGGCGGGAACGAAGTAGCTGAGAACGCGGAAGACCAGGGGCATGGTTTCGCGGGGGAATATGTAGCCAGAAAAGAAAATGCTCGGCAGGATGGTGAGAAAAGCGAGCTGCATCGCTTCGCCCTGCGAATTTGCCTTGCTAGAGATGAGAATGCCCAACGAGAGCGCGGCAAAAAGATAAGGCAGCGAGAGAAACGCAAGCAGCAGGACGCTGCCGTGAATGGGCACGCGGAAGATGAAGCGCATAGACGTTACAATGAGGCACAGCTCGAAGAAACCGATGGCAAAGTAAGGAAGGATTTTTCCCAGAAGCAGCCCATACGGGCGCACCGGGGTAACGAAAAGCTGTTCGAGAGTGCCGCGTTCCTTTTCGCGAACGATGGCGAAAGCGGTCAGAAAGGTGGTGACGTTGAGCAGCAGGATGGCGGTAAGCCCGGGAAGGAAAAAGTTTGGCGAGCGCGAATCGGGATTGAAAAGAAGCTGCGGGCGAATATCAATCGCAAAGGTGGCGCGGTCCGCTAGGGCCCGGCGCAGAGATTCATCCAGCCCAATCGCGGTGGCCACCTGGATGGCAGAACCAGCGACGGAGGAATCCGAGCCGTCGATAAGAATCAACACCTGAGCGCTCATGTTGTGGAGCAGGCGGTCGGAATAGTCCACCGGGATTTTGACCGCGACGCGCGCGCGGCCGGAAATGACGGTGTCGTTCAAATCGCTATCGTTCTGAACATAACGGACCATGCGGAAAGTGTCGGAATTTTTTAGCCGGTCCAGCAATTCGCGGCTTTCGCGCCGGCCGTCGGCGTTGAAAACCACGGTAGGGATCTGGCGGACGTTGGTATCAATGCCGAAACCGAGAAGGACCATCTGCAGAAGAGGAATGATCAGCGAAAAAAAGAGCGTTCCAAAGTCGCGGCGGACGTGCAGAACCTCTTTGTAAAGGACCGCCCGGAAACCGCGAAAAGCGTCAAACACGCGCTGCCTCCAAAAGAGCTTGCTGTTTGTAGGTCAGCTCGACGAAGACGTCTTCGAGACTGGGGGCCAGCGGGCGAATCTCGGCGACGGCAATCCCGTTCTTTAGAAGCTGCTCGCGGAGATTGTGAAGATCGACGTGGTCATCGATGAGGGCATGGATGGATTGGCCAAAAATTGTGGCGCTGCGTATGCCGGGGACCTGGCGGGCGAAGCGCAGAGCTCGCGTGACTTCCGGAGTCGTAATTTCCACGCGTATGGTTCCTTGCGGCTGGACATCCGGCAGTTCGCGCAGCGAGTTGGGCGTGCCATCGGCGATGATCTTGCCGAAATAGATATAGGCAACGTGACTGCAGCGCTCGGCCTCGTCCATGTAGTGGGTGGTGACGAAGAAAGTGATCCCGTGCCCGGAGAGTTCAAACAGGAGATCCCAAAGCAGGCGGCGAGCCACGGGGTCGATGCCGGCGGTGGGTTCGTCCAGGAAAAGAAGTTTAGGCTCGTGGAGCATGGCGCAGCCCAAAGCGAGCCGTTGCTTCCATCCCCCGGAAAGCTGGGCCGACAAGCGATCCATGTACGGCGCGAGGCCGTTCAGTTCGACGATCTCCTCGATGCGGCGTTTCAGTCGACCTGCTTCGAGGCTGTAGATGCGACCGTAGAACTGCAAATTCTCCGCGACGGTGAGGTCCTGATAGAGACTGTAGTTTTGCGACATGTACCCGATACGCTCGCGCACAGCTTCGGAATCCACGCGGACGTCCAGTCCCTCCACATGCGCGGAGCCACTGCTGAGCGGCAGAAGGCCGGTAAGCATCTTGATGACCGTTGTCTTGCCGCTGCCATTGGGACCAAGAAAGCCAAAGATTTCACCCTTTTCGACGCGGAAGCTCACGTCGTTCACGGCGGTGAATTTGCCGAACCGCCGGACCAGATGTTCGGCCGAGATGGAAGCTTCGACAGGGTTTTCGGGCGCAGTGGCCACCGGCTAATTCTCCGCTTTCAATTTCACGTCGGCGGCCATTCCTGCGAGAACGTGGCCAGCGGGATCGTTAATGCGGATCTTGACGCCGAAGACCTGGTGAACGCGTTCCTCCCGGGTTTGCACATTTCGCGGAAGAAACTCGGCCTGTTGATTGATTTGCTCGACCACACCTTCAAATACCGTTTTCGGAAAAGAATCAACGCGCACTTCCGTCTTTTGCCCAAGTTGGACACGCCCGAGCTCCGTTTCCGGAATGTAGATGCGCACGTAAACCTGATCTTGCTCGAGAAGCGTGGCCACGGGCGTGTTCGGCGAAATGATGTCTCCCGGACGGACATCGAGAACCTCGACGATGGCCGCCGAGGGTGCGACCACTTGCCGCTCACGGAACCGCGCCTGGTCGTAAGCATAAGCGGCTTTCGCAAGATCGATATCTTCGGGCCGATTGCCGCGCTCAAATTTGTCGAGGGTGGCCTCGGTCTCGCGGTAGTGGGCTTCCGCCGAGGCAATTTCCTCAGGCCGGTACCCAAGTTTTAGCTCCGCGAGCTTGTGCTGGTAATTCTGCTGCTGCGCGAGCGCCATCTTCCAGTTGGCTTCGGCGGTGTCGCGCTGCTGCCGGGAGACGAGATCTTTCTCTGCCAGGGCTTGGTAACGCGCGAAGTCGAGCCGCGCGCGAACTTCGTCGGCGGCCGCGCGATCCACGTCCGACTGGGCTGCGGCGATATCTTCCTTGCGATAGCCGTTCACGCGCAGCTCATAATCGGCTTTGGCTTGGGCCGCCGCGGCGCGAGCTTCTCGGATTTCTTCCGGGCGAAAGCCGCGCTTGGCTTTCTCGGCGGCCGCGCGGGACTGATCGAGAGAAGCCAGCAATTCCTGGTCGTCGAAGGTGATCAAAGTCTGGCCAGACGCGACGCGCTCTCCTTCGCGCACCAGGACCTTGTCGATGCGGCCTCCGACTTTCGAGCCCACGCGAATGTCACGGGCTTCGACCGTGCCTGAGCCCACCAGCGCACTGTCGTGCCGCAACCACCTGGCGTAAACAGCGGTTCCGCCCAAAACGGCGGCGACAAGGGTGACGATCACTGCCTGCTGGCGAGTCATGAATCAATCTCCAGTAAACGGCGGAACTCCCGCTAACACGGCATGGGACCCGGAAACGTCCACGTTGCGCGGAGCCAATCCGGACCACAGCACGTTGAACGCGGACTCAATGCGAGCGTGCAAACTCGCGTCGCCATGAAGCGACCAGAACAGAAGAGTTCCGAAAATGGTCTGCCGAAAAACGTGGGCAATCTCCGCGGCCGGAAGGTCTCTGCGGATTTCCCCTCGTTCTTGGCCTAGCAGAATGATCTCGGTGTGCAGCGCGTGAACCCGCTTCTGCAGATCGGCCATGGCCTCGCGGACGGCGGAGGTAGAGAGGTAGGCCTGGAGAAGCGTGCGGATGATGCCGGGATTTCGAATCGGCTCCTGGGTCATGCGCACACCCAGGGAGCGCAAGAAGTCGGGCATCGGTTCACCTCCCGCGCGGGCTTCTGCGATGGCGGACTCGAGTTTGGCGAGCTGCATCTCCCCAAAGGCCAGAAGGATATGGTCCTTGCTCGGAAAGTAGTTAAAGAAGGTGCCTTTGCCGAGGTCCGCAGCTTCCGTGATGTCTTCCACGGTCGTCTCCGTAAACCCTTTTCTGGCAAAGAGATCCAATGCGGCACGGAAAAGCCGTTCGCGAGTTTCGGCGCTGCGCCGGGCGCGCCGGCCGTGCCCCGGAGCAGAGCCGGAACGGGCCGCTCTTGCGGTTTTCGAGTGAGTTTTCTTGACCATAGTTCATAGATGACTATAAGTCATAAATTAACTATAGTCAAGCCCAGTCGGGGCTCTCGGGGGCTCTGGCCCGTTCCCAGAAACACCAAGGCCCCGGACGGTTGCCGGGGCCTTCGCCGTTCTCGGAATGGTTTTCGGCTATTCCTTCAAGGAGTTGGGATCGGACAAGTTCTTGGGTGATTTGCGGTTGAGGTAAGCGATCATTTTTTGCGCTGGCGGAGGTACCGGCACCGCACCCTTGAAGATGATGTCCTCGGCTTCTAGCTTTCGTCCGTAGACGCGCTCATTGGCATCATGATCAGGGCGGACCGTCGAGCCCTCGAGCGAGATGCCGGCGAACAGGCCGCGCGCCCGCGAATAGCTCAGCACTTCGGCGCGCAGCGTTACGTCCGTCGAAGCATTAGCGGTGCGGCCCTTGGGGCCGCCGGCGACCGAAGCATCCGCTCCGAGCTTCACCTTGCTTTTGAGCATGGAGTGAGCTCCCCGCGGGTTCATCACCAGCAGCACGAAATCGGTGGCTTGGCCGCCGATCTGGAAGCCGATGCTCCCGCCTTCCAGAGCCATCATCGAGGGCGCACTCCACGGGCCGGTGTAGTGTTCACCGGTGCGGCAAGTCATGGCGCCGCGGCCATAGCTGCCGCCCACGAGAAAGGCGGCCTTTAAAACCGAGGGATAAATGATGAGGCATTCGGCTTTGTCGATGAGATCCTGCGGGATGTCATCGGGGATATCCATAATCTCCTTGATTACCGTGCCGCAGTTATCAAGCCGGTCGGCTTCTTTTCTGTCTTCTTGGGACCACAGCGGCGGCGCGATCATCGCCAACGCCATGAGACAGGAACTGATTCGCTTAGTCAAATTTCACCTCGCAGAAGGTACTGGGCTAAGTAATGATAGGTTGCTCCAGCTTTAGGCGCAACCTGCAGTTTGTCGAGTACCGCGGGTGGTGCCGGTTTCACGCCCGCGTGACGAGTAGGTCTGTTCGCGGTGTCCGGAAAATGTTGCGCGGGCTTTCGACTATACTTTCACCTACGGCGGTTTATCGGCAGAGGATACATGGGCTTAGGAAACCGTTTTGGATGGTGGGCCGCGGCGCTGGCCTTTTCTGGATTTGCTGTGGCGCGCGGGGGCGCGCAGAGCAATCCGGCGCGAGAACCGGTTTGCTCGGCGAGCAAGCACGACGGAGGGCGCGAAGAGCGTTCTCCCAAGCGGGCGGCCGCGGCCGCCGCGCGTTTCGCCGGGCGGGCCGGGACGCTGCTGGCCGCCTCGCCGGCGAGCAAAGGCGATTGGGGCCTGCTGATCGTTGATGCCGAGACGGGAGAAACCCTCTTTGAGCGAAACGCCGACGGCTATTTTGTTCCTGCTTCGAACATGAAGCTTTTTACCACCGCGCTGGCGTTGGCCAGGCTGGGTCCGGACTACAGATTTCACACCACCCTCGAAACGCGCGGCACGATCTCGCCGGACGGCACGCTTTCTGGCGATGTCCTACTGGTCGGGCGAGGCGACCCGAATCTCTCGAACCGCAGATTTCCTTTCGAGCTGAGGGAAGAGTTTGACGGGCCGCCGGAAAAAGCGCTGATCGAACTGGCCGAGGCGCTTCGCGCGGGCGGCGTGAAAGAAATTTCGGGCGACGTGATCGGCGACGACAGCTATTTTCCCCGCGAGCGCTATCCGAACGGCTGGGAAATCGACGACATGGTCTGGGAGTACGGCGCTGCTATCTCCTCGATCGTTGTGGATGACAACACCGTGGCGCTGACGCTGACGCCCGGCGAAAAAATGGGAGATCCGGTGCTCGCATCGGTCGCGCCGCTGACGCCCGACTTTGCTTTAGAGAACGATGTGACCACCTCGGCTCCGGAACTGAAATCGGACTTGACGCTGACGCGCGAGCCGGGCGCGAATCTTGTGGTGGTGCGCGGCACGCTCCCCGCAAAAGGCACGCCACGCAAGCTGGTGCTGGCGATTGAAGAGCCGGCGCTACATGCCGCGTCGCTGCTTGCCGGCTTGCTCTCCGAACGCGGTGTAAAGCTCGCTGGAAAGATTCGCGCCGTTCATGTTGCGGATACCGACCGAACGCCGCGGACCATTCTCGCCGAGCACGTTTCCGTGCCGCTCGGCGATTCCGTGAAGCTGGTCAACAAGATCAGCCAAAACCTGCACACCGAGATGCTGCTGCGAACCGCGGCGCGGCAAAACGGCTTGTGGAACACTCCGGAAGAAATGCTGAAAACTCCGCAGGATTTTTATGCCGCCGCAGGAATCGCGCCGGACGACGTCATGCAAACGGATGGCTCGGGGCTCTCGCGGCACGACCTGGTCACGCCGCGCGCCATCGTGACGCTGCTCCGCTACGCCGAGGAGCAAACGTGGTTCGCCCCGTACTATCGATCGCTGCCGGTGGCGGGAGTCGACGGCTCGCTGCAGGACCGCATGAAGGCTACGGTAGCGGCCGGAAGAATTCATGCGAAGACGGGATCGGTCGAGCATGTGCGCACGCTCTCGGGTTTCGCGGAAACCCCCAGTGGGCGTCGGCTGATCTTTTCGTTCCTCGGCAACAACCAGGGCGGAGGGAATCACGAAGCGGCCGATGTCTTGAACGGGCTTTGTGTGGCCATGATTGAGGAGTTTGATGAGGCCGCCGCTACCATCACGCCTGCGCACGAGCGCAAAAAACAGAGATGAACCCTCGCGAGGGCGATCGGGACTCTGGCTAACGAAATGGGAAGCAGTCGAAAAACAAAAATGTCGCGAACGGCACAAGACGTACTGGAGTTTGACAAGCTGCTGGAACTTTTGCGGTGGAGGACGACTTCGGCGCCGGGGCGGCGGGCTGTGGATGCGCTGGAGTTTCTAACGAACCGCGCTGCGCTAGAAGCGGCGTTTAGGTTGATTCGCGAAGCGCGGGAATGGCTGCGCGGGGGCGGCGAGTTGGGATTCGGCGGGCTGGCCGATCCCGAGGGCTGGCTCGAAAAAATAGCGGGGCCAGGCATGGTTCTGGAGGCCAAGGAGCTTTTGGATGCGGCTTCGCTCCTGGAAACCGCGGCAGGGTTGCGCGGACAGTTCCGGGAAGAAGCGGCGAAATTTCCCTTGTTGGCCGCGCGCGTCGCTTCGCTGGGGGATTTCCGGGAGGCGCTGGCGGCCATCCGGCGGTGCCTGTTGCCGAATGGCGAGATTAGCGACCAGGCCTCCTCGGCGCTGCGGCGCATTCGCACGAGCATCACCGAGACGCGGGAAGCGATTCAGAAAACGCTCAAACAAATCCTCCGGTCACGCCATGCCGAGGCCGGAGAAGATTACGTCACGCTGCGCAATGAAAGATTTGTAATTCCCGTGCGCGCGGAAAGCCGGCGCGGTGTGCCGGGCGTCATGCACGGTGCTAGCGCTACCGGGCAGACGGTGTTCCTCGAGCCGTTCGAGACCGTCGAAGTGAACAACCAGCTGGTGCAGCTTGCCGAGGACGAAGCCGCGGAGATCCTGAGAATTCTGCGTGAACTGACGGAACGATTGCAGATCGTTCGCGAACCCTTGCTCGTTGCGGCGGAAACCATTGCGGAGCTTGACGGCGTGTTCGCCCGCGGGCGCTTTGCGCGCGATTTCGATGCGTCGATTCCGGAGTTTTCTGACGCTTCGGAATTGCGTTTGGTCGAAGCGCGGCATCCCGTGCTGGAAGACAAGCTGCGCCGGGAAGAGCGCGCCGTTGTGCCCCTGACCCTGGCGCTGGGCGGCGCGGAAAAAGTTTTGGTTATCAGCGGACCGAACACCGGCGGCAAGACCGTCGCGCTGAAAACGACCGGGCTCGCGGCCTTGGCCGCGCAGTCTGGCATTCCCGTGGCGGCGCAACGTGCGGTGTTGCCGGTTTTTGATCGCGTGCTGGTGGACATCGGCGACCAGCAGTCCATCGCGGCCGACCTCTCGACGTTTTCGGCGCACATGCTGAATTTGAAGACCATGCTGGAACTGGCGACGCCCGCATCGCTGGCGCTTGTTGACGAAATGGGCACCGGCACGGCGCCCGAAGAGGGCGCGGCGCTGGCGGTGGCGCTGCTCGATGAATTTCGCGCCAAAGATTGCATGGTGCTGGCGACCACCCATCATGACCGATTAAAGACTTACGCTTCAACCACCCCGGGCGTGGTGAACGCCGCCGTGGAATTTGACGACGTAAATTTGCGGCCGACGTACCGCCTGATGGTGGGGGTGCCGGGAGGCTCTAGCGGGATTGCCATTGCCCAGCGGTTGGGAATGGCGACCTCCATTATCGAGCGGGCGCGGTCCTTGTTGACGCCGGAATCGCGCGAGGCCGCAGACTTGATAGCCTATTTGCACCGCAGCCGCGATGAACTCGACCGCATGCAGCAGCAGATGGCCTCGGAGCGGCACACGCTCGACGAGGAGCGCAAGAAACTACGCACCGAGTGGATCGAACGCCAGCAAAAACGCATCCGGGAACTCGAAGCGCAGTTCGCGGAGATGGAGAAACGCTTCAATGAAAACGTCGCGCAGGTGATCGAAGCGGTGAAAGAACGCGAACTGCGCGCCTCGCTCGAGAAAATGGCGCGGCGCAAGGGCCAGGAAATTCGCAGCGAGGCCCGCGAAGAACTGAACGCCGCGCTGGTAGAAACCATCTCCGATTCGCAAGCGGACTTAGGCACAACCTCTCGGAGTCCGCAAGCGATTCGCCGAGAGGCTTTGGGGCCCGGCGCGCGCATTCGTGTGCGAGGCTTCAGCAAGCCGGTGATCTTTCGCCGTTGGGATGGCTCGTTGGCAGAAATCGAAGCCGGCCCTTTGCGCATGAAAGTTGCCGTCGATGAAATTACCGGCGTAGAACCATCGGCCGCCGGGGCCGCGCCGGCACCGCCCCTACCGTCGTCGGGACGCGCGAATGTTACCGTCACTTCCGAGCGCGGCGAAGGCCCAGCTTCGGGCGAGATCAACGTGATTGGCATGCGCGTGGAAGAAGCGACCGAGCGCGTGGACAAATATCTCGACCAAGCCGCGCTCGCGAATCAGACGCGCGTGCGCATTATTCATGGCCACGGAACCGGCGCGTTGCGCAAGGGCCTTGGCGAATTCCTAAAGACCCACCCGCTGGTCGAACGAACCTCGTTTGAGACGGAGGAACACGGCGGCAAGGCCATCACCGTTGTAGAATTGCGTTCCTAGGACGTCATGGCGGAAGCGGGGTCATTCGCAGAGAGGGTGAAGCAGCAGGCGGACATTGTTCGCGTGGTGGGCGAATATGTGCGCCTGAAAAAGACCGGGAAAGACTTCAGCGGACTTTGCCCGTTTCATCAGGAAAAAACTCCCTCGTTTACCGTCTCTCCGCTTAAGCAGATTTTTTACTGTTTTGGGTGCGGCAAGGGTGGCGACGTTTTTAGTTTTGTGATGGACATGGAGAAGTCCGCGTTTCCGGAGGCGGTCCGGGCCGTTGCGGAGAAATGCGGGATCGCGATTCCGCGGCCCAGGGAGCGGTCCCCGGAGGAACGGCAGGAAAACCAGCAGCGAGCGGCGCTGGTGGAGATGCATCGGGAGGCGCAGGCTTTCTTCACCAAACAAATTTCCGGAACGCTCGAGGGAAAAGCAGCGCGCGCTTATCTCGAGGACCGCGGGCTCGACAGCAAGGCCATCGAGCGATTTGGGATCGGCTATGCCCCGAGCGGCGGCGATGCGCTGACGCGGCTGCTGAAGCAGAAGTATCCGGAGAAGCTGCTCGGCGAATCGGGACTGGTCTCGCGAGGCGAACAGGGCGGCCGGTTATTCGACAGGTTTCGCCGGCGCATCACCTTTCCGATTGCCAATGAGTCTGGAAAGATTGTGGCGTTCGGCGCCCGCGCGCTTGGCGACGAGATGCCGAAGTATATGAATTCGCCGGAAACGCCGATCTACTCGAAGAGCAACGTGCTGTACCACCTGGACCGCGCGAAGGACGAGTTGCGTCGGTCCGACTTTGCGGTGCTGGTCGAAGGCTACCTGGATGCCATTGCCGTGGCGCGCGCGGGAATCAGCAATGTGGTGGCAAGCTGCGGCACGAGTCTCGCGGTGCCGCAGATCAAGTTGCTCGGTCGTTTTACCAAGCGCGTGATCATTAACTACGATCCCGATAACGCCGGCCAGATGGCGGCGGAGCGGTCCGTGTCGCTATTACTCGAACAGGATTTCGAGGTGCGCGTGCTGGCGCTGCCGGCGGTTGGCGACAAGAAGGCCGATCCGGATTTGTTCATCCGTGAAAAGGGCGTGGAAGAGTACACCAGGCTGCTGAAGGAGGCGCCGCCCTACGTGGACTACTTGATTGCGCGCGCGCGAAAGATGGATTTGACGACGGGAGAAGGGAAGAAGCGCGCCGTTAACTTTCTTTTGCCCTATATTCAAAAGATTCCCAATACCATCCTGCGCTCGGAATGGGCCACGCGCGTCGCGCAACAACTTCGCGTCGACGAGCCGGTCATGCGCGCGGCCTTGAGCAAAGCGGCTTCGCAGCGGCACAGTGAGCTAAAGATTCAGCCGGAGTTGGTGGGCCACTCGGCCAAGCCAGTGGAACGGCGCTTAATTCGCATGCTGGCGGAGGCCGCGGGATTTCGCCGCGAATTGGCGCAACGGCTCCAGGCGGCGCAGCTCCATCAGGGGCTGGAGACTGAAAAAGTTTTCGCGGCTCTCGTCGTCCGGGGCTTGGCCGACGAGCCCATCGAGGTAACGGAAGTGGCCGCGCAGCTCGAAGAACGTGACCGGCGGATGCTCTACGAGATTCTGTTTGAGGAAGCCAGTGAGCCGACCTGGGAGGAGGCCCTCAGTTGCATCGAGGCTCTCGAGCACCGGCAAGCCGAACGGGAGCTGGCCGATGTGCAGCGCAGCATCGAGGCGAATCCCCCTATGTCGGAAATGCGCGGGCTGCTCGAGAAGAAGCAGGATCTGATGCGGCGCCTGGCTGCGGCGAGATGAGCCCCTTTAACAGAGCAAAGCCTGACTCTCCGAGCTTTCGCTCGATGCCGGACGATGAAAAATTCTTTTTCAAATCCGTCGCCGGCCCGCTCTTGTCCCGGACGATGACACCCTCCCTGAACCAGTCGAGGATGGGTTAATCGTCGGAGGTTGCGGAAGCGTTTTGGACTGAAACGGCCATCGCCGCCAGGAATATTGCAAGGGGCTAAGCTAGGCGGAAGGCGCAGATCGCCGGCGAATCAGCCAACCCGAGGCCACTAGAAGCGCTGCCGGAAGCCAAATCCAGAATAGTTCGCTCTTCACAACTTCCAGGCCCCGGTCGGTGAAGAAACGGCTGACACCGATCGGCGAGACGCGAATCGGCCTCCAGGGAAGAAAGTAGCGGGTGTTATTGAAGGGGGAGAAGAAAGCGACGCCGAGACCGCCGTCGGTCATGGCGTCGAGCAAGCCGTGGCTGGCGATCGCCAGGAAGAAATAGGTCCATAGGGAGAATCCGCTGAAGCCTGGGACGGCTTGCCGAAATGCGAGAAGCGCGACGACACTTGCCAGAAGGGCGGCAAAAAGAAGGGAATGCGTAAATCCGCGATGTCCCCAGAAGTCACCGTAGTGCACCCCGAACCCGAAGCCGATGACGTCGAGATCGGGAATAACCGCACAGAGCGCTCCGATCACCCAGACCCGCTTGGGCGTGCGCGGCCGGTAGAAACAAGCTCCGATGCCGAGGGCTGCCACGGCGTGCGAGAAGACCGAGGCCATCTGGAGTTAACCGTCCTGGTCCGGACGACATCTTACACATATGGCGGGCTTTTCGGCTGAGCTTGCGGGTTCCCGAGGCCAGCGCATGGAGCCGACCCTCGGCCTGGTTGGCCTGCGGGCAATTTCTTCCACAGCTCTCCACTGATTAAATTGTTGACGAAGACGGACTTAAGCGTGTAGCGTAAAAGGGTTTCGCGAGTAACGGTTTCGCACCTAAATGCATCTATATAGATGTACTTAGAGTCGGGCGGGACCGTACTCTCCAGAGCGCAGCAACGGCGAAGCACGGGGCAACGGCGGGCTGGCGGCGCAGCGCAGCCTAGGGGATTTCACAACAAGAAGAACGATCTGGTGGGGAGATTTCTCCATAGTTCTTTTGGTGACCGCAGAGGAATTGACTGCGCCAGCGTGTCATACTGCCTGTGCCTTTCGCGGAAAAAAGATTTTGGCGGCGCTGACCGGCAGCACTTGAGTTTGGGCGTGGTTGCCTGGAGGAATTCGTGGCAGCAGTGGGTCTTGAAGAAAAATATGATGCGGTAAAGCAGCTCATTGCCGTGGGCAAAGAGCGCGGGTATTTGCTTTACGACGAAGTGAACGATTCGCTTCCTGCGGAAGTGCATTCTTCGGAAGAGATCGACGACCTTCTCACTACATTTGAACGGAATGGGATCGAGATTTACGAGGACCAGGCGTCAGCCAAGGCTGCGCGCGCGGTGGAAGTGTCCTCGGAGAGCGGCGATCGCGATGCCGCTGTCAAGGACGAGGCCCATTCGGACGAGGGCGGCAGCGATCTGGATTTGACGCCGGGGTCTCTCGAGAAGACCAACGATCCCGTGCGCATGTATTTGCGCGAGATGGGTACCGTGCCGCTTTTGACGCGCGAAGGCGAAGTGACCATCGCGAAGCGCATTGAGCGCGGGCAGCTGGTGGTAATGAAGTCCATCACGCGGTCGCCGATCGTGATCAAGGAACTGATTGCTGTTGGCGAGGACTTGCGCAAGGGCGCGCGGTCGATCAAGGAAATTGTTCAGTTTGACGACGAAGAGCTCACCGAAGAAAAGATCGCGAACAAGACGAAGCAGACGCTGAAGTACATCGACAAGATCGCGAAACTGTACGACTTGGCGCTGAAGCAGGCGGAAAAACTCGAGAAGACGCCGAAGGCCAAGAAGCGGCCGTACATGAAGGCGAAATGGGCGGTTTCGCGGACGCGCGTGGAGATTTCGGTCGAGATTCGCGGGATTGATTTCAATCCGTTCGAGAAAAAGCGGCTGATCGACAAGATGCGCGGGACCGTCGAGCGCTTGCAGTCTTTGGAACGCGAGGCGGGACGGCTGGAGCGGCGCGTGGATGCCGCGAAAGGCGACGTCGCGGCGGAAGCGCGCAAGGAATTGCGCACGCGCCGGACCGAGCTGAAAGATATTGAAGAGGCCAGCGAGGTCGGGCTCACGGAGTTGAAGCGCACGCTAACGTTTATTCACCGCGGCGAGGCCGAAGCCGAACAGGCCAAAAAGGAATTGATTGAAGCGAACCTTCGGTTGGTGGTTTCCATTGCTAAGAAATATACGAACCGTGGGCTGCAGTTCCTGGATTTGATCCAGGAGGGCAACATCGGCTTGATGAAGGCCGTGGACAAGTTTGAGTGGCGCCGCGGGTATAAGTTTTCGACGTACGCGACGTGGTGGATCCGCCAGGCGATTACGCGTGCGATTGCCGACCAGGCGCGCACGATTCGTATTCCCGTGCACATGATCGAGACCATCAACAAGCTGGTGCGCACCAGCCGGCAGCTGGTGCAGGAACTTGGACGCGAGCCAACTTCGGAAGAAATCGCCAAGCGCATGGACATTCCGGTGTCCAAAGTGCGGAAGATTTTGAAGATCGCGCAGGAGCCGATTTCGCTCGAGACACCGATTGGCGAAGAAGAAGATTCGCATCTCGGGGACTTTATCGAGGACAAGGCCGTGGTTTCGCCGTCGGACGCGGTGATCAATTTGAATTTGAAGGAACAGACCTCTTCGGTCTTGAAGACGCTTACGCCGCGTGAGGAAAAAGTTATCAAGATGCGGTTTGGTTTGGATGATGGCAGCGAGCATACCCTCGAGGAAGTCGGGCAGTCGTTTGCCGTTACCCGCGAGCGCATCCGGCAGATTGAGGCCAAGGCGCTGCGCAAGCTGCGGCATCCTTCGCGTTCGCGGAAGTTGCGGGCGTTTTTGGAAGGACCTTCGCGCGATTATTTGTAGAAAGATCAGCATGGCCTTCTGGTCGCCATGCCTTCGGTTTCTCCGAGGGCGTTTCTATTTGCCGTGGAATTCTGAGATGACCTCAATTTTGCCCACGATGTTCTGATTGAACTCGTGGAGGGTTTCCGCCAGAATCCAGTATTCGAGAGCTAGCGCGCCGCCCACTTTCTCGACGGTGAACTGTGAAAGATAGCTTGTCCTTACGGCGAAACGCGTGACATACCCTACTGACGAGTGGGACTTCGTTGCGTTCCAGTCGCGTGCTATCTGCGTAGCGTACTCTTGGTTCAAGACCGGGTAAAAGATCGGCTGTCCGGGCCGCCGAGGCGGAAAGGCGCTATATCCGGACGCGGCGATGAGTGCAAGTTCGTTCGCTCCGACCGGACGATAGAGAAGTGCGGTTTTTTCCATTCTTGCGATGCCGATTCTTGGAAGTTAGGCGGGAAGCGCAAGGTTTCCGGCGCCAGAGATCATCACCGGACTTTCCCTGGACCGTTGACCACTCCCAGTTTAGCAGGATGTCTCGACTGGCGATGGCTTCTTCGTGTTCTCGCGAGTACCATCCATCTTGTTCGAGCATGCGAAGGACGTCCTCGAACCTTCACCGGCCCGAGCTATGCTCTGGGAGAATCGGCGTCAACTCCCGACGTTTTGCGGTGGGACGCGGGCGAAGCGCGCCGTTAGACGAAGGATCCATACGGCCACGAAGGCGACAAAACCGAGGACGGCATAGAGCATTTGGTCGGGATCCGGGCGGTGCTCGGGGTCGAGATTGGCCCCTGCCGCGTAATGGAACGCAAAGAGGAGGAGCGCGAGGACCGCGCAGCCGAACCAGGCGAACCAGGTGCTGAAGAACCCGAGTGTGGCTTCTGAATGCTCCGGGCTGAGCCAGTACTGTTTGTTGGGGAGATTGATGAGCTGGGTTGGGAGGCTCTCGAGGATGCGCGGCAGGCCGAATGCGAGGACCGTTGAAAGCACAAGCGCGCCAACGAGCCATGCGAAGAACGTCGTTTTCGATTGCCAGCCGTTGGGAATGCCCCGGCCGTTGAAGTGGGACGCCACACGCTCCGGCAATTGCGGGTAGCAGCGAGAAAAATAGATCGCGGCAAAAATTGCGAGCACCAGGAAAATGCTTCTGGGAAATCTTGAATCCTGCACGGAGTCCTCTCGGATCAGCTTACGAGCCCGGGCCGGCGCCAGCAAGCGGCACGCGACGGTGTTGGTCATATCGAGAACCGGGCCAAGTCCAGGGTCTTTTCTGAGCGCGTGGCAGGCACAGCCTTAGCCCAGGGCGTTTCCGATCTCGCGGCAGCATGGAGGTGAACAATAGAAAACCAGAAAGAAGCGTGTGTTTGTCACGGCGCTGAAGCATATTAAGATGATGTCCCCAGCCGTAAAGCAAATATGAAACCGGTACAAAAGATTTTAGCCGTGGTATTGCTGGCGCTGCTGGCGGCCAGCGTGTATGGATTGCTGCGCACGGGGCAGCCGCCGGGAACGCCGGTGGCTGGCCAGCCCGCGCAGGGCGCTGCGGCCGCACCAGGGCCGCGGGTGGACCAATCGCACCTGCTGACGGCGCAGCGTCTGGCGAAAATGCCGACCAGCCCCGAGGAACAGCCGTTCGCTCAGGAAGCCCTGCGGCTTGCCGATCATCAGTTGGATCTGGCGTATGCGGCGGCGGAGCGCGATGCGGAAGAGCATCCACCGGCCTTGAGCGCACAAGCAAAAGAAATTCAGACGCGATTGAAGAGTGCCGAAGATGATCTCGATGCCGACAACGTTGTGGTTGCGCGCTTGACCGCCGACGCTCTGAAAGCGACCGGCGCTAGAAAGGATGCATTGGACGATCAGCTGGTCCTGGCAACGGCCCATCAAGAGGAACATCAGGATGAAGTGGACGACGCCAAGGCCGACCTAGAACGCGTAGGGGGTGACCCCAAGAGCCGCATTGAGACCATGATCGAGGAACACAAAGCTTCTTCGGAGGCTACCGATGCTTTGCGGGTAAACGTCAGCATCGCCGTCGACGAAACCGGATTGATTCACCGGTTCCAGCAATGGCTGACCCTCCATCAAAAGCAGCTGCTCTTGTGGCAAGCCCAACAAGCAGCGGAATCGGCGGCCGCTTTGCTTTCCGCGAGGCACAACGAAATCGAAGCGCAGATCGGAGCGAGAAAAAACAGCTCGGCGCAAGCCAACGGACCGGCGAATACGAAACAACCGGCGGCGAACCGTGAGGCTCCGTCGAAACTGAGCCACGAAAACTCCGCGGAGCTGGTTAAGGCCACAAAGTTCCGCGCGGCCCAGCAGAAAGCCATGTCGTCGCTCGACAAAAGGATGGACGACCAGAAACAGCTCGCCGATAACTATGGTAAGTGGATCCAATTGATCGCCGGGAAACAGAAAGCTGAATTTCACCGTGCCCTGATTGGTGTGATCGTCATTCTTGGCATCCTGCTGCTAGGAGTTTTTTTCGACAGCTGGCTGGAAAAACTGCTCGGAAAGACTGCGCTGGATCGCCGGCAGGTGGAGACCTTGCGAACCGTGACGCGCGTGAGCATCCAGGTGCTGGCTGTGGTGTTGATTCTGCTGGTGATTTTCGGGCTGCCGAAGCAGCTCGGGACAGTACTTGGATTGGCCGGCGCGGGACTTACGGTCGCGTTGAAAGATTTCATCGTCGGTTTCCTCGGCTGGTTTGTGCTGATGGGAAAGAACGGGATTCGGCTCGGCGATTGGGTGGAGATTAACGGAGTGACTGGAGAAGTCGTTGAGCTTGGCATGTTTCATACCGTTCTGCTGGAGACCGGCAACTGGACCGATTCAGGCCATCCGACCGGGCGGCGCGTGACGTTCACCAACAGTTTTGCGATTGAAGGACATTATTTCAATTTCTCGACTTCGGGCCAGTGGTTGTGGGACGAATTGCAAGTGGTTTTGCCTGCCGGACGCGATCCCTACCCGATGGTCGATGCCATCCAGAAGATCGTGCTGGAAGCGACGGCGGAGACCGCGAAACAAGCGGAGAAAGAATGGCAGGGTGTGACGCGCTCGCGCGACACCGCGCATACCCTCACCGCGGCGCCAGCAATCAATGTGAAGCCGGTCGTGGGCGGCGTGGAAATCGCGGTGAGATACATCACGCGTGCGAATGAACGCTACCAGATGCGCGCGAAATTAAACCAAGCGGCGGTGGACCTGCTGGGTCAGAGTTTTGTAGCGCCACCGGCTGCGGCGGCGGAGCCCGCTGCAAAGCCTGCTGGATGAGCTGGTCCGGAGATTCGAGTCGAGGCAGGCGGGGTCGAAACCATGTCCATTCCCGCCGCTGCTTACTTCGCCACGCCGCGTGCGCGAACTTCTTCTGACGTCAAGCCGTACAGTGGCGGCGTTGCTACGCCCAATAGCCAGATGCCGGCGGACGCCGTCTTGCGTCGCCCGTCCGAGGAGCCCGCTCTAAATCTTTCAAATCGCTCGAGACCGCTCCGGATGACGCAGGTTCGGAAGGTTCGAAATGGTTGATCCGTTTTCTCGAGGAGCGCTTGAGACCATCTGCGGCGCTCAACTAGCGCATCAACTGGCGGGCGCGGGAAGCGGAAAGAGTGGCGCCGGCGTAGAGGAGCGCGAGCAAGGTATAGCCCGCAACCAGACTGACACCCTCGGCGACCACGCCCAAAGCGATACTCATCGTGAGCTGAACGCAAGTCGTGAAGATGGCCATGGCGGATTGCGTGCGGCCCATGAAGTGGCGCGGGACAATGGACATTAAACCCGACTGGGCGGTGACACCGCCGACGGCGCGGCAAAGTCCGAAGATAGCCTGCATCGCGACGGCTCCTGCGAGAAAAGCGACAAACGGTGTGGCCATATGGCCGACGGCAAGCACGGCGCAAGCCGCGACATAGAGCGGCATGCGCAGCGAGCTGCGCAGCTGGCTGGCGATGAGGCCGCCGGTGATGGCGCCGACGGCCCAGCCGGCTTCAAGAAAGCCGAGACCGCGCGCGCCGGCGTGCAGGATGTCATTCACCAGGGCGACCAGGACGACGTTGCCGCTGACGACTCCGGCCATCATGATCGAGTGCGTGACGCCCAAGGAGCGCACCAGCGGTTGTTGTTTAAGATAGGCGAAGCCCTCCTTGAGATCGGCGTAGACCGCCAGAGAGAGGCCAGCTTCGGCAACTTCGGGATTTTCGCCCGATGCCAGAGCTTCGGCGGTGGCTTCGGTCGCTTCGGAATATTCCCGCGGGTATTTCAGATGGTCACGCGGAGAGACGTAACCGCTGCGGACGCAATAGAGGCAGAACGCAGAGGCGAAGTAGGTCAGGCCGTCGATGAACAGGATTCCCGCGATCCCAGCGCGATCGTAGAGGAAGCCCACGACGGAACCAGCGATGAGCATGCCACTTTGCACGCCGACGAGAACGGCGGCATTGGCGCCGGTGAACTGGCTCGGCGGAATGACTTCCTGGACCAGGGCGTTGACGGTGGCCCAGTACATGGCGGAGCCCACGCCGGTGATCAGTGTCATGGCGTAGAGATGCCAGAGCTGGAGATGGCCGCTCCAGGCAATATACGCGGCCGCTAGAACAAAGAAGCCGCGGACGATGTCGAGGGAGACACCAAGATAGCGGCGGTCAAAGCGGTCGATGAGCACACCGCCTAAAAAGGGAATGAAAAGGCCGGGCAGCGTGACGACGATAACTTGCAGGCTGACTTTCACCGTGGAGTGTGTAGCGGCCATGATGTACCAGCTCACGCCGACGAAGTTCATGCCGCTGCCGAAGAGCGAGACGAACATGGCCAGAAAGAAATAACGGAAGCCGGGCTGTGCCCAGATCAGCTTCCAATCCACACGGGTTGTCGTTGCGGTTGCCATGGAGCCCTATAGCTTACTATCGTAGGCGCGCGGTTTTGCGGGCGGAGAAGCGGGCGGTTTATATCTGGGGAATCGAGGCCTTATGGGAAACGAAGTGAAATGCACGGTGCGAGTTGGGAAGGACGTGTCGGAAGGGACGGTGCTGCTCGAAACCAGCGAAATTCTCTTTCGCGGCGGCTTTCGGCTGAAGATTCCGTTTGCTTCGATCAAGTCGGTGAAAGCGGTTGACGGCGAACTGCGGTTCGAGACTGCCGACGGATTGGCGGTGTTCGAGCTGGGGCCTCGAGCGGAGAAGTGGTGCGAGAAGATACTTCATCCCAAATCGCGTATCGAAAAGATTGGCGTGAAACCCGGAGCAAAAATCTCTGTGTTCGGCAACTTCGCAGCGGATTTTTTCGAGGAGGTCAAACCGCTTGCGGGCTCGCTGACCAGGGATAAGGTTCGAGCGGAATGCGATTTGGTCTTCTTGGCGGCCGATTCGCTCAAAGGGCTTTCTTCGGTCGCGAAGATTCGGAAGTCTATGAAAGGTGCTACCGGGCTTTGGATTGTCTATCCCAAGGGGCAAGAGAGCATCACGGAGAACGACGTGATCGCTGCCGGGCGAAAAACAGGATTGAAAGATGTGAAGGTTGTCGGCTTTTCCCGAACGCACACGGCGTTGAAGTTCGTCGTTCCGCTCGACCGACGATAAACCCGAGATGCCCGTCCCGAGAGCACCAACGGGCAGTTTCGCGTTGGGAGTTCTGAAATTCAGCACTAAGATGGTTTCGTGACCTGTTTATTGGAAGTGCGCGGACTGACCGTGGAATTGCCGACCCCCGCTGGCTGGGTGCGGCCCGTGAACGAGGTGTCGCTGCACATCGATGCTGGCGAGTCGCTTGGGCTGGTTGGCGAATCCGGTAGCGGAAAGACCATGCTGGCGATGGCCTTGATGGGGTTGTTGCCGCCGGGAGCGAGAGTCGAAGGCGAAGCGTTGCTGGGCAAGGATCGCAAGGAGGTCGCGGAGGTTAAGGAGAAGAACGCTCGCGAACCGGGAGTTGCCGGAGGGAAGAATTTGCTGGCCTTGAACGAGCGGCAGTGGCGGGCCGTACGTGGCGGCCAAATTGCGATGGTTTTTCAGGAGCCGATGACTTCGCTGAATCCGGTGATGCGCATCGGTCGGCAGATTGAAGAAGCGATTCGCGCGCATGAATCGCGCCTTGCCGCAGGGGATGTGAAACGCAGGGCGGCGGAGGCCCTCGGCCGCGCGGCGATTCCCGAACCCCAAGTTCGCGCGGAGCAATTTCCTCATCAGCTTTCCGGTGGCTTACGCCAGCGCGCGATGATTGCCATGGCTTTGGCGGCGGGGCCGCGATTCTTGATTGCCGACGAACCGACGACGGCGCTCGACGTCACGGTGCAAAAGCAGATCTTGGATCTACTCGATCATCTTCGGCGCGAACTGCGGCTTGCTTTGCTCTTTATCACGCACGATCTGGGCGTCGTTCGGCAAGTCGCAGATCGTGTCGCCGTGATGTACGCTGGGCGCATTATCGAGGAAGGTCCGGCGCGCCAAGTGCTGGCGTCGCCGCGTCATCCGTATACGCAAGGTTTGCTGAACGCTTCGCCCACGCTCGAGCGAGGCAAGCTGTCGCCGATTCCGGGCTCCGTTCCGCAGTTGACCGCCGTGCCGCCCGGTTGCGCTTTTGAACCGCGCTGCTCCTTGCGCCGTGCTGAGTGTGTCGCCGCTGTCCCCGATCTTCGAGTCGCGGACCAGAGCCACACCGCGCGCTGCGTTCTGGTGTAGCAACGCGTATGCCCAGCCAGAAGCTATCGACAACAATGCACACCAGCGAAATCCTGCTTGAAGCGCGCGACCTGCGAAAATCCTACCGCCGCGGCGGCGGCGTATTTTCAAAGGAAGCAGAAGGGCCGCGGTTTACGGCGGTAGACGGCGTATGCCTGGCGGTCGAGCGCGGCGAGACATTCGCCGTGGTCGGTGAGAGTGGCTGCGGAAAAACGACCCTGGCGCGCATGCTCGTGCGGCTCATCGAACCGGACTCCGGCGAGCTTGGCTTTCGAGGGAAAGATCTCCTGGCTTTGCGTGGCGCGGAGCTTCGCGCCGAGCGGCGCCAAATGCAGATGGTATTCCAGGACCCCTTTGCCTCTCTCGACCCGAGAATGCGGGTTGCCGAGATGGTCGGCGAGCCGCTGGCCATCCATCATCCGGAGCTCGGCAAAACGGAGAAGCAGGAACGCACCCGGGCGATGCTCGAACGCGTGGGTCTCGGAGCTGATGCCCTGAAGCGCTATCCGCACGAGTTTTCCGGCGGGCAGCGGCAGAGGATCGGTATCGCCCGTGCCCTGATTCTCCGGCCAAAGCTTGTCGTGGCCGACGAACCCGTTTCCGCGCTGGACGTTTCCGTGGGTGCGCAGGTCTTGTTGCTGCTGCAGGAGCTGCAAAGCGAGTTCGGCCTCACCTACATCTTCATTTCCCACAGCTTGCCGGTGGTGGCGCAGATGGCCACGCGCATTGCGGTCATGCGCGCGGGTAAGTTTGTGGAGGTCGGGCCCGCCGAGCAAGTCCTTCATCTCCCGGCCCATGCGTATACCCGGGAACTGCTGGCGGCCGTGCCGTCATTGCCTTCGCGGTAGATCGCCAAGTTCTCCCCGGGCCCGGGAGGCGTCTTCAGCCCGACGAGGCCGGCAACCTCGTCCTGGCAACTCGTCCTGACAACCGGGGCCGGAATAGGCTAGAATCCGCACATTGAAATATTTGTCTAGGTCCCTGCGTAAAGTCTGACAGAGAGTATTTCCAACCTCGTGGTGGAGGATTTTCCGATGGCAACGACAACGGCCGTTTCCCCGGCTGCCAATGAGCCGCAGCCCCAGATGAGCGCGATCAGCCGTATCTTCGGCGTCTTGTTTTCACCGCAGAAAACGTTTGAAGATATTGTGAGAAAGCCCGGATGGGGCTTAGCTATCGCTCTGCTGACACTCTTGAGCCTGGCCGTCAGTTTTGGCATCAATCAGCGGATCAACTGGCGCGAATTCATGAGCCAGCAAATCGAGAAAAGTCCCCAGTCCGCCCAACTCTCGGCCGCGCAGAAGGAGCAGCGGATCGAAGGCGGAGCCAAATTCTCGCCGATCTTCACCTATGCGGTTGGTCTGTTGGGTCCCATCGTCGGCGCGCTCGTTTTCGCTCTAGTGATGTGGGGGGCTTACGCGCTTCTTGGCGGCGTCAGCACGAATTTCACGACCGCCATGGCGATAACTTCACACGCATTCATGACCGGGCTCATCAGCAGCCCGCTCTTTTTGCTGGTGCTCTATCTGAAGGCGCCTGGGACGGTGGACCTGGAAAATCCGATGGCCACGAATATCGCGGCCGTTTTGCCCGATGATTCGGCTAAATGGCTTGTCGCGCTCTGCAAATCATTTGACGTCTTTACTTTCTGGACGCTAATTCTCATCGCCATCGGATTTGCGGTTACCAACCCGAAAAAGCTCAAGGGCGGGAAGCCTTATATGATTGCGTTCGGCGTGTGGGCGGCCTACGTGGTGTGTCGGGTGGGATTTGCGTTTATCTTCTCCTGATACACTCGGAAGGTGAGTTTTTCGTTTGAGGTAACTAAAACCGATCCGACGGGGGCCCGTCGCGGGGTTTTGCACACCCCACACGGGGCGGTCGAGACGCCGTGCTTCATGCCGGTGGGTACACAGGCGACGGTGAAGGGCCTGCGCAACGAGGCGCTCGAAGAGCTGGGCGCCGAGATCCTTCTTTCGAATACCTATCACTTGTACTTGCGCCCCGGGCACGAGGCCGTCGAGAGGCTCGGTGGCTTGCACCGGTTCATGTCCTGGCCGCACGCGATTCTTACCGACTCCGGCGGCTTCCAGGTCTTCAGTCTCGCCGGATTGCGCAAAGTTACCGACGAGGGCGTGCGCTTTCGCTCGCATGTGGATGGCTCGGAGCACCTGCTCACGCCGGAAAAAGCCGCGGAGATTCAGCTGGCCCTCGGCTCGGACATCGCCATGGTGCTCGATGAGTGCATTGAGACCCCTGCGCCGCGCGAGAAAGCCGAAGCCGCTGTCGCGCGGACCACGGCATGGGCTGCGCGCGCGAGAAAGTATTTCCTCGAACAAGCCAGCCGGAACGGGGAAGTTCGGCAATGGCAATTCGGCATCGTGCAAGGCGCTACCTTCGCCGATCTGCGACGCGCGAGCGCCGAGCAACTCCTCGAATCGGATTTCCCGGGATACGCCGTTGGCGGCCTCGCTGTCGGCGAACCGCATGCCTTGACGTGCGCGATGACCGGCGAAGTGACCGCGCTCTTGCCTCGGGACCGCCCGCGCTATCTGATGGGCGTGGGAAAGCCCGAGCAGATCGCCGATTACGTCTCTCTGGGCATCGACATGATGGACTGCGTGCTGCCGACGCGCGCCGCTCGTCACGCGTGTCTCTATACGAGCGCAGGCCGCGTGCTCATCAAGAACGCGCGTTACGCCCGGGACCAGCGGCCGCCCGATCTGAGCTGCTCCTGCTCCGTTTGCCGCCGCTATACCCGCGCCTATCTTCGTCATCTTTTCGCTGCCGGAGAACTCACTGCGGCAATCCTGGCCACCCACCACAATGTCCACTTTTACCTTGACTTAATGCGCCAAATCCGCGAGGCTATCAAGTTTGGGAACCTAGCGAATTTCTCATCTGAGATGCACGCACGTTATGCTGTAGGCCCGGCCTGAACCTTGGACTGGAATAGCCTGCGAGATTCTTCAAGTGCGCCCCGGCTCAAGCTGGGGAGACCTGCGCGGCAACACGAGCAGAGAATCCGGCAGGCTGTGAGAGCGGGGGCAGGGGAACCCGCCGAGCTGATGCCCTCTCCAGTGAAGCTGGGCCGGCCCGAACTTGGCGAAAGGAACGATGCAGTTCTTGACGATTATGGCAGCGATTCTGTTTCAGGCTTCAGGACCAGCGAGTCTGCTCGGCAATCCCCTGGTAATGATGGTTGTGGTGATGGCCATCTTCTATGTCATGCTGATTCTGCCGCAGCAGCGGCAACGCAAAAAGATGCAGGCGATGATCGCCGCGCTCAAATCCGGAGACAAAGTGGTCACCAACAGCGGCATCTACGGCACCATCAATGGCATTGACGGCGAGACAGTCATCCTCAAAATCGCCGACCAGGTAAAAATCCGCATCGCGCGCTCGGCGATTGCGCAGGTGGAGGCATCGGAAGATGCGAAATAAACCCGCCCGCGGCCAGAGCGTGCGCTCAACCCTCTGACCATGAACCCTAATCTGAAGTGGAAAGCGCTGTTCATCGTTCTCGTCATTCTCGGCTGCATCTTTGGTCTCGTGGGGCTGCCCACGTTTCCTACCTCCGTCGCGCAGTTGAAAGATAACTTCTCTCACCGGATCCAACTCGGCCTCGACCTACAGGGTGGCACGCATCTTGTCCTGCAAGTGCAAACGCAGGAAGCCATCGCGCAGGAGACCGACCGCATGGTCGAGCGCGTGGCGACCTGGCTGCGTAGCAAGAACATTCACTACGATGAAGTGCGCCGTGTGGACGACACGCACCTCCTCGTGCGCAACGTTGATTCCGCGCGGCTCTCGGAATTTCGCGACTACGTGAATCAGCAATTCGCGAACTTCTGGGACATGTCGCCCACCGCGGGCGATCCTTCCGCTTACACGCTCACTCTGCGGGGCGCGGCCATCGCCCAGATTCAAGAAACGACCATGACGCTGTCGCTTGAAACCATCGATCGGCGCATCAACGCTCTCGGTCTGACCGAGCCCACCATTCAGCCTCGCGGCGGGCGAAACAGCAACGAGATTCTTGTGCAACTGCCCGGCGAGGGCGATCCTACACGCGCGAAACAGGTCATCCAGCTTGGCGGGCAACTTGAATTGCGGCTCCTCGAGGATCCCGTGGTGTACAGTTCCGAGACCGATGCCTTGAGCAAGCACGGCGGCGTGTTGCCCCCCGGTACAGAACTTTTACCCGGGCGTCCGCAAACCCGCAGCACTTCTGGCGCGCCAGAGGAGGGCGAGGGGTGGTATATCGTGAGCCGCTCGGCGGTCGTAACCGGCGCCGATCTTCGCAGCGCCACGGAAAATCGCAACACCAACAACCCCGGACAATGGTCAGTGAACTTTACCCTCTCTCCCGATGCAGCCCGCCGCTTTGGTCCCTTCACGCAGCAGAATATCGGCCGGGACATGCCCATTGTGCTCGATCATCGCGTCTATTCCGCGCCGGTGATCAACGCTCGCATCGATGATTCCGGCGTGATCGAAGGCAATTTTAGCCAGGAATCTGCGCATGATCTGGCGTTGGTGTTGCGCGCCGGAGCGCTTCCGGCTTCGATCAAGTATCTCGAAGAACGCACCGTGGGCCCGTCCCTCGGAGCGGACTCCATCCGCCACGGCGTGCAAGCCTCCGTTCTCAGCTTGCTGGTGGTAATGATTTTTATGCTCTTTTACTACCGGCTGGCGGGGGGCAACGCGGTTCTCGCGCTTATCCTGAACCTGGTCATCCTGCTGGCCGCGCTGGCTTTCTTTGGCGCCGTGCTCACTCTACCTGGCATCGCCGGAGTGATTCTGACCATCGGTATGGGCGTCGATTCCAATGTGCTGGTCTTCGAGCGCATTCGCGAGGAATTGCGCAATGGCAAGTCTCCGGCTTCAGCCGTGGAAGCGGGTTTCGACAAAGCCTTCCTCACCATCATCGATACGCACGTCACCACCGTGGTCTCCGCCTTCTTTCTGTTTCTTTTCGGCACAGGTCCGATCAAGGGTTTTGCCATCACCTTGACGATCGGTTTGATCGCCAACGTTTTCACGGCCATCTATGTATCCAAGACGATTTTCCAGTATCACCTGACCAAGATGGACCGCCAGGGCGAATTGAGCATCTAGGCGGTACTAGGACCTATAGGGCCAAAGATTTGTTGGAACGAAACCAGAGGGTGGTAGCCATCCCAGGCGGAGACTCCCAAGCTGGACAGGGAGGCTATGGGAACAAACCCACACACGCTGGAGTCTAAAGAAGGGAAGTACAAGCCGCATGATCGAGCTATTCAAAGAGCCCAACATCGACTGGATGGGCAAAGCCAAGTATTTCTATGCCCTTAGCGGCATTCTGCTGATTGCTGGCTGGACTTCCATCTTTCTGCATGGCGGGCTTCGTTACAGCATCGATTTTAAGGGCGGCACCAATGTGGATGTGCGCTTCGCCGGGGCCGCCAATATCGACCGAATTCGCAGCGGCCTAACGGCCCAAGGTATTGGAAATACGGAAATCCAGTCGGTGAGCGACATCGCCAATCCCCACTCGAACGAAGTGCTGATCTTCGTCGAACAGAAGAGCCAGGGCGACGAGGCCGGCGACGCCAGCAAGACGCAAGTCATCAATGCGCTGAACGCGATCTACGGAACCGCCAACTCTTCGAAGCCCGATTTCAATGCCGCCACGCCTTCCTCCCTCTTCGCCTTCCTCACACAGCGTGATCCCCTGCTGCTGTCCACAAACGCCGGCGACCGCTATCAGCAGCTGGCCAAAAAGATCCTGGATTATCGCGACGCAAAGAGTAGTGGGGTACTCACGAATCTCGATGACCTCTCGAAGGCCGATGGCGTTACCCCCGCAGTTCTCTCAGCCTTAAAAGCTAACTATGCGCTGGGTTCGTTCACCATTGTCGGTACGGAGATCGTCGGCCCCAAAGTTGGCGGTGAGCTTCGCCGCCAGGCAATCTACGTTACCCTCTATGCTTTGGGAGGCATGCTGGTATATATTGCCTTCCGATTCCAGTTGGTCTACGGGGCCGCCGCGGTCTTGGCGGTGTTTCACGACGTTTTGATCACTCTGGGCTTTTTCTCGCTGCTGCATTTCGAGATATCGCTGACGGTGATCGCGGCGCTTCTCACACTGGTTGGATATTCGATGAACGATACCATCGTCATCTTCGACCGCATCCGGGAGAACAATCGCTTGCTGCGCCGCGAGCCGTTTCCGGATGTCGTGAACAAGTCCATCAACCAGACTCTTTCCCGGACGATACTAACTAGTGGATTGACTTTTCTCACAGTGCTCGTTCTGTTCCTGATGGGCGGCCAGGTGCTTCGTGCATTCTCCTTTGCTCTGGTGGTGGGGATTGTGGTAGGAACGTACTCCAGTTTTGGCATTGCTGCACCGCTGGTGGTCGCCTGGAATCGTTGGCGCGGCCAAGGCGTGGCGGTTGGCGCCGGACCCGCAGCCGGCAACAAGACCCGCGGAAGCGAAGACGTCGCAGGACGTCTAGCTCCTTCGGGGAGGAGGTAGGAAACATGTTTGAAGATATGGTGCTTTCAGGCAATACCAAGCGGACCAACAAGCCGTGGACGGTGGTTGTATCACTGCTTGTGCAGGCCGTTATCCTTACGGTGCTGATCCTCATTCCGCTGATTTACACAGAAGCGCTGCCGAAAACAATGATGGCGACCATGCTTACCGCTCCGCCACCACCGCCACCGCCACCGCCTCCGCCGCCACCCGCGGCCGTGGTGCACGTCAAGCCGCAAGTTCATTTGATGGACGCGGGCAAACTCGTGCAGCCCAAAGCCATTCCGAAAGACGTGAAGATTATTAAGGAAGACGCGCCTGAGATGGATGCCGGCGTACAAGGCGGCGTTCCGGGCGGTGTTCCGGGCGGTTCGATGGGCGGCGTCATTGGCGGGGTCATCGGCGGCATGGGCGGAGCTCCGCCACCGCCAAGGCCGACACAGACCCGCATCCGGCAGGGCGGCAACGTAACCGCGGCTATGCTCATCAACCGAGTTCAACCCGTGTATCCGCCGCTCGCCCGGCAAACGCGTATCTCCGGCACGGTGCGCCTGCACGCCATTATTGGTAAGGATGGCTCGGTGCAGCAACTCGAAGTCATCTCCGGGCATCCGCTGCTGGTACAATCCGCGCTCGACGCGGTACGCCAGTGGCGTTATAGGCCGACGCTGCTCAATAGCGAGCCGGTCGAAGTGGACACCACGATCGATGTGATTTTCTCTCTGAACCAGTAAGCGGTCTGGCGTGCCGGTCGTGGGACAGGCGCGCTGGTCCGGGCGGCAAAGCTTGGCAAACTCTCGCGTTGGCTCCGGGAGACCCGGAGCCATCAGAACTAAGGAGCAAACGAATGGTAGCGACCCTGTATGTGCACGCGGCCCTGTTCCTGCAATCCCAAGCTACGTCCTGGGATCTGCGGAGCATGTGGTCTTCGATGAGCACCCTTCCCCGGATCGTTGTCGCGATCCTTTTTATTCTTTCCATCTATTCCTTTGGCGTAATGATTGACCGGGCCCTGATGTACAGCGCGGCTCGTAAGCAGTCGCGTGTTTTCGTACAACAGGTTGCCGGGGCCCTCAAGGAAGGCAAGCTGGACGAAGCCATTGCCATCGCGGAGCGGAATAAGAAGAGCCACATCGCCAAAGTTGTGGCCACCGGCCTTTCCGAATTCCAATCCGCTTCCCAGCAAGTCACCGACTCCGACGTAATCGAAGCGGCCAAGCGCGGCCTGGAGCGCTCCGTGGCCATCGTTCACGCGGAAATGAAGCGCGGTCTTTCGGCGCTGGCCACCATCGGTTCGACGGCTCCGTTCGTCGGGCTGTTCGGCACCGTCGTCGGCATCTTGAACGCCTTCAAGGGCATCGAGACCAGCAAGGCCACGGGACTCTCGGCCGTCGCCGGCGGTATCGCGGAAGCTCTGGTCACCACGGCTCTTGGTCTTCTGGTGGCCGTCCCCGCCGTGTGGGCTTACAACTACTTCACCAATAAAGTCGAAGCCTTCGACGTGGAGATGGACAACTCCTCGATGGAGTTGATCAACTACTTCATCTTGCGTCGCGGCGCGAAGAAATAAGGTTACCCATGGGCTACAAACCAAAAGTCGGCGCTCAGATGGCGGCACCAAACGTCATCCCGATGGCTGATATCATGCTCGTCCTGTTGATCATCTTCATGGTGGTCACTCCGATGTTGCAGAAGAGCCTGCCCGTAGATATGGCCAGGGTCAATAATGCCAAGGAGATGCAGGACGCTGATAAGGATGACGCGATTATCGTGGCGGTTACTCGAGACGGAACGATCTACCTTAAGAATACGAAGATCACTAAGGAAGATATCACCGGGCAGATTAAAGATATGCTGTCCGCCCGCCTCGATAAAACTGTCTACGTCAAGAGCGATGCTCGGGCCAAGTATGGCGATGTGGTCGCGGTGGTAGACGAAATCCGCTCCGCAGGCGTCGATCAGCTGGGCCTCTTGACAGAGCAGAATCAAGATCGCAGGACACCGCCGCCTCAGCCACCCAACGCAGCTTCTCCGTCGGCGGATTGAGACCGCCGGAGAGTCGTTTGGCTGGGATGTTTCGACCATTCGTTTACTGCGTCAGAAGGGCCGCGCCGGATCCCACCTGGCGCGGCTTGCTGGCCTAGAAAGCTGGAGAGAAACGCAGGCTGACAGGAGATTCGCAATGGGAATGTCTGTTGGAGAAAGTAAAGGCGGTGCGATGGCGGAAATGAACGTCGTTCCGCTCATCGACATTTTGCTGGTGTTGCTCATCATTTTCATGGTCATTACTCCGCTCACTCCTCACGGGTTGGACGCGCTCGTCCCTCAGCCCAATCCAAACCAAAAACAGGATATCGAACTGGAGAACAAGACCGTGGTGGTTCAGGTGCTTTCCAATAACAAGCTGAAGATCAACAACGAAGACACCACCTGGGATGGGCTCGGACCGCGTCTAGAAACGATTTTCAAAGAGCGCGCTGAGAAAATTGCTTTCGTCAAGGGTGACAACGATGTACTGTTCATGGAAGTTGCCCGCGCCATTGACATCATGCGCGGTGCAGGAATCGACAGAGTCGGCTTGATCACGGCCAAGCTCGAGGCCGGGCAGTAAGTACTAAGGCTTTCTTTTTACGGCGGCCGAGTCTCGGCCGGCGCAGGGTGTCTAGAGTCCTCCTCGCGGGGCAAGCTAGTTCGTGCGAGGTGAACTCATGGGAATTTCGCTGGGTGGTTCAAAGCTCGGAACCATGGCGGAAATGAACGTCGTTCCGCTGATCGATATCCTGCTGGTGCTTTTGATCATATTTATGGCGGTTTGCCCGCAGATGCAGTATGGTCTTCCGGCGGATTTGCCACGGCAGACGATTTCCGAGGCGCCTCGGCCGCCGGATGTGGTGGTTGTGCAAGTTTTCGGCGATGGCACGCTACGCATCAACCAGGAGCCGGTCGAGTGGCAAAATCTAGAGGCCCGGCTTCAGGAGATTTTCAAGATGCGCGCCCGCCGCGTGGCGTTCCTCCGTGGGGACAGCGCTGTCGAATTTGGCGTCATCGCACAGGCGATCGATGCCATGCGTGGGTCGGGAATTACGACGGTGGGCTTGATGACGACGGAACTCGAAAACGTTCGCTAAATAGTGTAGATTGGCCCCTCGCAGGGCGGATCTGAATCCTCGCAGGGATGGATGCTTCGATGACTTATGCATCAGCTGGTAATGCTCGCCGGACCGCTTCTCTGGCAGCGCTGTTGATCCTCACCGTGGGAGTTTCGGGCTGCAACAAGCTCAAAGCCCGCGACCTCCTGAACAAAGGTGTCGTGGCCTTCAAGGCCGGCAAGTCGGATGATGCCATCGAGGATTTCAAGCGTGCTACGGAGCTTGATCCCAGCTTGACGACAGCGCACCTGTACTTGGCCACGGCCTACGCCAGTTTGTATATCCCCGGCGCTCCTTCTGCGGAAAATAAGGCCCGCGGCGACCAGGCCATTAAAGTATTTAAGGAAATTCTGGATACCGATTCCAACAATCTGAGTGCCATTGACGGCATCGGGTCGCTGGTCTACCAGATGGCGGGCACGCCGACGTATGACCAAAAGGGGTTCGAGGAGTCGAAGACCTACCATCAACGCCACATTCAAATCAAACCAGATGACCCGGAACCGTACTATTGGATCGGTGTGATTGACTGGAATGAGGCCTACCACGCCAATCTCGAAATGCGCTTGGATTACAATAAGAACAATATTAAAAAGCAGGTGCACGAAGACCAGCCGTTGCCCCCTGCCGTTCGTGCGGAATACGCCGCCAAGTATGGTCCTCTCGTCGATGAGGGCATCACCGACCTGCAAAAAGCCATCTCTGTGAAGCCAGACTATGACGACGCCATGGCTTACCTCAGCCTTCTCTACCGCCGCAAGGCGGACATGGTAGACAGTATGGATGAGCGCGCTTCCCTCGAGAAGCAAGCCAACGACCTCCTTGACAAGATCAAGGAGATCAAGCAGAAGCGCCAGGACCTGCAGCAACAGTTATCCTGAGCAGGCTTGCTGAGTCGGCTGCAATAAATCGATTTTCTAACGACCGGGCGCCTCGGAAGGCGTCCTGCCTGTTTTTGGCGGGCTGGGGCTTGGGCCGCTCGCCGGCGTCTTCGCGCGTGGCCCGTTTCCGGCGTATACTGGAACATGCCGTCTCCCCGTAATGTCCCGTTGAGCTTCCAGCGCGACCGCGCGGTCCGCCAAGTGGAAGCCCGCTTTGAAGAACTCCTCGAAAAACTCCGCAAAAATCGTCCTTCCGAAGACCCCTGGGTTGTCCGTCGTGCCTACGAAATTGCTTCCGAGCGCCATCGCGATCAGTTCCGCAGCTCCGGCGATCCCTATATCTCGCATCTTCTGGAGGTCGCCCACATCCTGGCGGACATGCGCATGGATGCTACCACGCTGACCGCTGCGCTTCTGCACGACGCCATCGAAGACACCGAATACCCTGTCGCCCGCATTGAGGAACGTTTTGGACCAGACGTCGCACGGCTGGTCGAAGGCGTTACCAAAATCAGCCGCCTTAATATGACCGCTCCGGAAACCCGGCAGGCCGAAAACGTTCGCAAAATGCTGCTGGCCATGGTTAACGACGTTCGCGTGGTCATGGTGAAGCTCGCCGACCGCCTCCACAACATGCGCACGCTTGAGTACCTCGGGCACGAAAAGCAGCAGCGCATTTCGCGCGAAACGCTGGACATCTACGCCCCGATCGCGCACCGCCTCGGCATGGGCGTCATGCGCGGCGAGCTCGAGGATCTGGCCTTCCGCTTTCTAGAGCCGGAGGCCTTTCTCGCGCTGCAAAAAGAAGTTACCGAAAAGAGCCCTGTCTATCAGAGGTTTTTGGAGGAAGTCCAAAGCACCATCCGCACCAAGCTGGTGGAAAGCAGTATTCCTGCGGAACTCGAAGCGCGAGTCAAAGGTCTCTATTCGCTGCACGGCAAAATCCTGCGGCAGCAGAGCAGCCTCGAACAGGTCTATGACCTGCTCGCCGTGCGCGTCATTACCGATTCAGAACGAAGCTGTTACGCCGCCCTCGGCGTTATGCACCACATCTGGCGTCCGGTTCCGGGCCGCTTCAAAGACTACATCGCCATGCCCCGCCCGAACCTCTACCAGTCGCTCCACACCACGGTGCTGCATGGCGGCCAGCCTTTTGAGGTGCAGATCCGCACGCAGGAAATGCACCGCATCGCGGAGGAAGGCGTGGCCGCCCACTGGAAATACAAAGGTGGCAAACCTGCTTCTGGCGACGACGACCAGCGCATCGCCTGGATGCGGCAACTTATCGAATGGTCGCAAGAGTTGCAGGAACCCGGTGAATTCCTTTCCACGTTGAAAGTGGATTTGGCGCCCGTCGAGGTGTACGCGTTCACCCCCAAGGGCCGCGTCTTGGAGCTGCCCCGGGGCGCCACTCCTGTCGACTTCGCCTACTCCGTGCACACCGAAGTAGGCCATCAGTGCGTCGGCGCAAAGGTGAACGGTCAAATGGTGTCGCTGCGCCATGAGATCGTCAGCGGCGACGTGGTCGAAATTCTTACCAACAAGGGCCACACGCCGAGCCGGGATTGGCTCGGCTTCGTCAAGTCTTCGCATGCGCGCAGCAAGATCCGCCAATGGATCAACCTGCACGAACGCGAAGAAGCCACGGACATGGGGAAGAGGCTGCTGGAGAAAGAGTCCAGGCACTTTGGCCGCAGCATGAAGAAAATTCCGGAAGCCGATTGGAACAAGCTGATTGCCGACTATGGCCTTTCGAAACAGGAGGACCTCTACGCCGCCGTCGGTTTTGGCAAGTATTCCGCCCGGCAAGTTCTCTCGCGTTTACTGGGCGAGCCGGAAAAGGCCGCGGAGTCGGAAGCGGAAGATCAGAAGCCGACGCTCGTTAAAACCGTCAAACGCATGCTCGGTTTCGGCGAAGCCCCTTTAATCGTCAAGGGCCACGACGACCTGCTGGTCTATCGCGCAAAATGCTGCAATCCGATTCCCGGCGACGACATCGTCGGCTACATCACGCGCGGCCGCGGCGTCGCGGTACATACGCGTGCTTGCCCCAATGTTCAGAACCTCATGTATCAGACCGAACGCCGCATCGCCGTTGAATGGGGAGGCGAAAGCGCCGCTACTTTCCCGGTGCAACTGTCCATCCGCGGCAAGGACCGCGCCGGTCTTCTCGCGGAAATCACCGCGGTCATCAGCGGAGCGGGCTCCAATATTCGCAGCCTCGAGAGCCGCCCCGACCGCCAGAATGCCCGCATCGAAGCCAGCCTCGAAATTGTCGACCGCCGCCAGCTCGAAACGATCCTGGCCAACATTCGAAAAGTCACCGGCGTTTTCGGCGTCGAGCGCGTCTACCAGATTTAATTTTCTTCCGGCTCATAAAACTCTTTGCCCCGGAAAAATCGGCAGGAGCGGGGCCTCGTCTGCCCGCGCTCGGACAGCCACGGACCCTTCCGCGCATTTGTGCCACCGGCGCTTAAACGTGCACGAATCCTTCGACAAGCCGCACCTGTCCCTACTGCCGGGTATCACCCGAGCACACGCCCCCGTTTCCCGCCTCCTTCCACTTACAATAGGAATATGCGGTACCAACGATTGTTTCTCGGTGTGTTTGTCCTTTCCGTAGCTGGCTGCCACCAGCATCCCCTAACGGACTACCGTCCGCTGGACCAAGCGGGGATGTGGTCCAGCAATATTGAGCAGCTCAAAGGGCTCAATACCTCGGACCAGGAGATCGCCCAAGTCATCAAGCTAAAACACGCGGGCATCAGCGACGACACTTGCGTTGAATTGGTGAGCGCCGCACACGTTCGCAAACATCTCTTCATCAGTGGCGATTCCGCTTCCAACCTAGCCGGCGCCGGATTCGCCGAACCGCAAATCCTGGAGATTGCCCGCGCCGACCAGCTCGATACCATCAGCATCGATGCCGTCACTCTCAAGCTTATCGGTCTTTCGGACTCCATCGTGCAACTCGTTCTGCACCGTCATCTGGATGGCCAGCCGGTCATGGCCAGCGCGGAAATTTCGCGACTCAAAAACACCGGTTTGACGGAACGCCAAATCCTCGATCTTATCAATCGAGGAATGACCGACGAACAGGCCGAAAAAGAAATTCGCTCTCGCGAGAGTGCCCGCAATCACAAAGACACCTCTTTTGTGCGTGTCCGCGGCCGGAAGCCGCGCTAATGCCTGTTGTGCCGCGCCGGCTCTGAACCCCCAGTTAGCGCTTTTGCTTCTTGCGATTTCCCCGGCTACAATCGACTCGCCTTGGTGTCCCGGTGCGATCTCCGCCTGTTTCTTTCTGTGCTTCTCGCACTAGAAGGTTTTTGGGTTTCCGCCTGCGCCGTCGCGCTCGGGCCGGGCTATTCCATCGAGAACCAGGAAACTCGAGTGCAGTTTTTGCCCGGCCCCGATCCCAGGATTCGCGTCGACTCGGACTACCAGCTGCGGAACACCGGCAATCGACCTCTGGCCACCCTCGAATTGCGCCTGCCCGGGCGCCGCAGCTTTCACCTCGCCCGAGCGCAGGCCTCCTGGGATGGCGTGGCCCTCGCCGAGCCCAGCTCGCCGGTAATCCCCCGCAACACGTTGCTCACACTTCCCGGACGATGGAACGTCTCTGAACGTCACACTCTCCACCTTTTTGCGGAATTCCAGACTCCCGCTCCGGGCGAAACCGGTTTGAGTTTTACTTCCGATGCGTTTTTCCTTCCGTCCGAAGGCTGGGCGCCAGAGTTGCTTCCCTCGCAGGGCTTGTTCGCTACCGGAGGCGTTCCTCCAAAGCAGTGGCGTTTAGAGGTGCGCGTGCCCGATGGGTTTCTCGTGCACTGCAGCGGCCGTCCTCGAAAAACGTCGCGTAGCGCCGGCGAAATCACGGTTCCGTATGTCGAACGTCCCGAGGATCGCTATCCCTTCGTCGTTGCAGGCAGGTACAAAGAAACAGCCCTGGACACCGGCGCAGGCCACCGAGTTTATCTCTGGACGCGAGCACCAGAACACTCCCCGCGTTTCGACCAATCCGCCGATGGTCTGGTCCGCGCTATCCAGGCTTACGATGCGACATTCGGCGCGCGCTCCCAAAAGCTCCAGCCGCTCTGGATTGTGGAATGTCCCGTTCTGGCTGGCTGCTTTACCTCAACGGAATCTTCCTACGCCAGTCTCTTGAATGCCGAGCCCACTGCCGTTTCCTCTGAGCTGGTCTCGTCCGACACCCTGCTAATCGATTTTAACGGCCGAGCGCCAAGACTTGCGGCTGCCGCACCCGCTCTGGCCGCCAGTTGGCTGGGTTACGGCCAGAACCCCGGCTTCTACCAGCAGCAGCCTCCGCTTTCGGCCCTGCCCGCGTTTGCCTCCGCACTGGGACAAGAAGCCCTCGATGGTCCGTCCTCTCGTACCGAGACAATCCGTCGCGCCTTGCGTATGATTCCCAAGAGCGTCGTTCGGCGCCAACCGGAGGATCAAAACGTTCTGCGGGCAAAGAGTTTCCTTTTCTTCTACGCTCTCCAGGAGCGCTACGGACGGGAGGCCTTCCGCCAGGCCCTCGACCACATGCTCTCGGCTCGCCAAGGACGGGGCTTTAATCTCAACGATCTCATCGCCGCGTTCGAACAGGAGACCCATCAGAATGTCGCGGAGTTCGTACGCCTGTGGATGAAACGTCCCGGCGTTCCCGAGGAGTTTCGCGCGCAGTATGAGGATGCCTCTGCTTCTAGCGCCAGCACTTCCAAGGAGACCATGCCATGAGAGAAATTGTTCTGACCAATCGCGGTCCAAAACCCATCGGACCTTATTCGCAAGCCATCAAGGTCAATGGACTTCTCTTCGTTTCCGGACAAGTTTCCATCGATCCGCAGACCAATGAATTTGCCGCCGGAGATATTCAGCAGCAAACGGAACGAACCCTGGAGAATCTGAAAGGCATCGTCGAAGCGGCGGGAAGCAAACTGAGCCACGTCATAAAAACTACGGTATTTCTAAAGAACATGAGCGATTTCGCCGCAATGAACGAGATTTACGCGCGCTACTTTTCCGTGGCTCCGCCGGCCCGCTCGACGGTGGAGGTCGCGCGCCTGCCAAAAGACGCCCTCATTGAAATGGAGTTGATTGCCACGGTTTGAACTGCCGAGCGAAACAGATTACGGACGGTCGGGGCTCTCCATAGCCTCTCGAACCGCGAAGAACGTCACCACTCCGACTCCCGCAGCGGCATACCACATAAACTTGCTTTTGGCCGCTTTCAGCGGCGACGCGCCAGATCCCTTGGTCCCTGATCCTTGTGGCGGCGGCTGGTTCTGGGCTTCACTCTCGGCCGGATCCAGCACGATGTGGAACGCGCTGCCTTCCGCTATCTCACGGGAATCGTCGCCCACCGTGACGGTCAGCGCTCCCCGCGTGCACTTCACCAGCAATTGCTTTGCGCTCAGCATGGTCACTTGCCCGATGGTAGGTTCGTCGGACTTTGGCTTGATCACCGCGGTGGCCGCATTCAACGCAAATGCTTTCGCATTGGCCGTCGAGAAAGTCGCAGATCCCCGCAGCAGCGTGGCCTCCGGCACCCCGCCATCTTCATTGACGGTGGCCACGGAAGATGCAGCAAGCAGGAACCGCGCGGACGCTGTGCGCAATTGCACGCTGCCGGCGTCTGCCGTCCTGAGATTATCGCCGGCGAAAATGGTTGTACCCACAGCTGCGCCCGCTCCGCCGATACTCGCGCGCTCCGACGCCACCACCGTTCCCAGAGGGCCACCTGCAGCGCCCCAGACCGGAGTCATCAGTAAGCCAGATGTCAAGATGGCAGCAATAATCTCCCGCGAGCGCGCCATGTAAGTCTCCCAGAGGGCTACCTGCAAGAATACGCACAGCTTCCCCCGCCGTCAATAAAGAATCATCCCCCGGGCCAAAGAATCTTTTGCCTAGAATTGCCAGCCTCCTCTGGCTGTAGCGCGCTTCCGCTGCTACAATGCATGCCAACACATGGCTGACTGGAAACAGATCACCGCCCGGATTCGTCGGGCCCGCACCGGCAAGGACCCCGTCGGGCAACTTTCTGGTTTGTACGAAAAAACCCGTGACGCCATGGTTGCGTTTGAGCTGGCACGCTATTTCGAAACCGCCGGTCAAAATCCCGAAGCCGCCAAATGGTATCTCGCCGCCGCGGAACGCTTTCGCCGCGCGGATTGGAAAACCAAGGCGCAAGAAGCGGCGGCCAGACTCGGCGCGGAAGCTGTCGCTGCTGATCCAGCTCATTCGTCAGACGATCTTGTAGGGACACCCCTTCCTGTTGGCGATTCCGAGCCCTTGTCAGAGCAGGCTTCTGCCCCCGCGGAATCTTTGGCCGCTCCCCCGGAATCCGAAACGGAAGCCGAGGAGTCCTCCGCGACGTCCGCCGAAGAATCCGCCGATTCTCCTGACAAAAAACCCCGTCGCCGTGGCCGCCGAGGCGGCCGCAATCGGCGAAAGGGCGAAGCTCCCAAGGGCCCGGCCGCAGTCTCTGCCTCCCGCGCCCCCGACTCGGCAACTCCAGCGAAGGGCTTGCCTGCAAGAGTATTCGACGAACCGGCCGGGCCCAGACCTACGCGGGCCGCCGAGAGTCCCACGATCCCCGCACTCCCCATCGAACCGATTGGCGAACCTGGCGGGCCAAGCGTGCGCGGCCGTTCCGGCGATCCCGGGTTGTCCTCTCGATTGTCACTTCTCGAAATGCAGCTTCGCCGACTGTTGACCTGTCCTCCCGTAAAACTTAGCGAAGCGGACCACGCTCCGGTCGGTCCTGGCGTGTTCGTCCTCACCGATTCTGACCTCACCAGCTACTACTATGTCGAAGCGTGCCAGACTCTGCGCATCGCCGTCGGAAATCTTTTGCGCGGTGGCGCAAGCCGCCGTGGCGCGGATTCCCTCAAGCCGCAACTTGCCGAACATCTGGGCATCCCCGAATCGCGCGTGACAAAATATCTCGCCGATCACTGCGTCGTCCGCTGGCTCCAGCTCGACGAAGGCGCTTCACACTTCGCCCATTTTGTGACCGCCATCATTCGCCCCACGCTGAACGAGTAGTCCAAAGAAAGCTGCACTTCTCTCGGCCTCTCCGCTCGAACCTACCTGGCCGAACGGTCTAAACTTATAGCCCATTCGCACTAGAACGAACTCCCGCCGGCGCCCTCCGGACTACCGTTCCCTGCACCCAATTACCGTTCAACCTCCATTTTTGACGGTTCGCTGTATCCCCCTGGCATCCCGCCCGTCTTCCCGTCAAACTATAGGCGTAGAAAGACTTATTGGACGCACCAGTGGAAAATGGTACGGTACCGGGAGCCCGGGGGATGTTAAGGGCTCGGTTTTTCATCCAAATTCAGTAAGCAGTTGAGCTGCATCTTTTGAAAGTGAGGGTAGAGTTTTATGCCGAATCGTGTGGGGACGCAGATTCTGAGAACCGTTGACTGGGCGCTGTGCAAGACAGCCGCGTTTACCTTTGACAGCATTCAGTATTTCAACAAGCGCAATCCGAATCCCTCCGTCACTCCGCAGTGGTCCGATAAGCCGCTGCTCAAATCCTGGGAAAAGACCAAGCCCACGCTGGGCTTCCCGCGGCAGACCGATTCTCTCTGTCCTGCGTGTGTCAAAGAGGCGCGCGAAGCGATCATCGCCGGCAAAAAAGACTGGCGCGATCTGATGCATGAGAAAGTCGGCGAAATCAAAGCGCAGATCATCGAGCGCGACAATCAGATTTGGATGGTCAAGGATTGCCCCATCCACGGCCACTACGAAGACATGATGGCCATCGATGCCAAGTTCCTCGACTGGATCGAAAAGCAATTCCCTGGCCGCGACATTCCCGCGCACAACGACGAAGATCTCCACAAGCACGGCTCTTCGACCGTTCGCTACGGCCGCGGCTCCGTTCTTACCGTGGACCTCACCAACCGCTGCAACATGATGTGCGATCCCTGTTTCATGGACGCCAACCAGGTCGGCTACGTACACGAACTTGGTTGGGAGGAAGTTAAGGAAATCTTGGACAACGCGCTCAAGATCAAGCCGCGCCGTCAGATGTCCGTGCAGTTCTCCGGCGGCGAACCGACCATGAGCCCGCTCTTTCTCGACGCCGTGGCCTACGCCCGCAAGATCGGCTACAACAGCGTTCAGGCCGCTACCAATGGCATCGAATTCGCCAAGAGCAAGGAATTCTCAAAGAAAGCCTTCGACGCCGGTATGCGCTACGCCTATCTGCAATTCGACGGCATCGGCAACGACGCCAACAGCCATCGGCAGATCGGCAACCTTTTTGACGTGAAACTCCGCGCCATTGAGAACATGCACGAAGCGGGCATCGAAATCGTTCTGGTAGTCACCATCGTCAACAACGTGAACAACGACCAGGTCGGCTCCGTCGTGAAATTTGCGATGGAAAATCCCAAGAAAATCGCTTTCGTCAGCTTCCAGCCGGTTTCCTTCACCGGCCGCGACGAAGACATCACTCCGGAACGCCGTCTGCGGCAGCGTTACACTCTCTCGCATCTTGCCAAGGACGTCAGCGCTCAGGTAGGCAAGGTGGAGCCCACGCGCGACTGGTTCCCCATCTCTTTCGTCAGCACCTTTGCCGGCTTTGCGGACATGGTAAAGGGCAACGAGTCCCAATGGGGCTCGCTGTCCTGCGGCTGTCACCCCAATTGCGGGGTCGGCACCGCTTTGATGATCAACAAAGAGACTAAGGAATGGGCGCCCGTTCCGCGCTTCCTCGATGCCGTCCAGCTTACCAAGGACGTCACGGCCATTACCGACGCGGCCCGTGGCAAGAATTTCTCCAACTTCATGATGGCCATGGCGTTGCTGAAAAACTATCATCCCTTCCAAGGACCCAAAGGTCTCACTCTTAGCGCGCTCTTCAAGAAGTTTGACAAGACCTGGGCGCTCACCAAGAAAGCTACGGTAAAGTACGGACGCACCTCTCCGGATCGCAAAATTGACGACGCCATGAAGCGCCGCCAGGATCCTTGGAACTTCCTGTTCATCGCCGGCATGTGGTTCCAGGATCTTTTCAACTATGATTTCCGCCGCACCGAAATGTGCATCATCCCGTACGCCACCCAGCAAGGGGAGATCTCCTTCTGCGCCTACAATACGGGCGTCGGCTGGCGCCAAATCATCGAGAACATGCACAAGAACGCAACCGTCGCCGAGTGGTACAAGAACCACGGCAAACACGAAATCTACGCCAAAGGCAAGAGCGTCAATCTGCAAAGCTTTGAACACTCTCTGAAAATTGATGCCGATGACGCCGCTCGCGTCCGCCACCTCGAACACGACATTCCGCAAACCGCCGCGGAAGAAGATCGCGCGCGCCGCAAAAAGGCCTTCGAGGAACAAGCCAAAGTTCGCGCTATCTACGAAGAACTCGTCCTCAAGAAGCCCCAATCGACGGTCGTCCAGATCGGCACCGTCTCCGACATCGCCAGGGCCACGCCGGCCAATTTCGCCAACGCCGGCAAGCCGGTAAGCATCGCACCGGCCGCCGGTAACGGCAGCGCCCCTCCAAACGGAAACGGTCATTCGAACGGTAACGGCCACTCGAGCGGAAACGGCGCCAAAGCGCCTATCGCCTCCGAGAAAGCCGCCGAAGCCGTAGCCGGCGACTAATTAGCTTTGCCTTGTAGAGGCCGCTCTCGGCAACAGGTATCCTGTCAACTCCGCAGTTTGCATCTGGCTCCGGTTTTCCCCGGAGCCAGACGCATTTAAGCCACGCCTTGAGCCCAAAGAAGGAGCCTCCTCATGCGCACGCTCTCCGGACGGGTCGCCTTAATAACGGGAGCAAGCCGTGGCATCGGCAAGGCCATCGCCCTGGCCCTCGCCGACGCCGGAGCGGATGTCGCCGTAAACTATCGCGCCCAAGCCGCAGCCGCCGAAGCCGTGTGTCAAACAATCCGTTCCGCCGGTCAGAAATCGATGGCCATCCAAGCCGACGTCTCCATCACCACGGATGTCGATCGCCTGGAGAAAACGGTAGAAAGCGAACTGGGCCCGGTCGGCATTCTCGTGAACAATGCCGGGATAGCCAAAACTCTGGCCCCCGATCAAGTCACTGAAGAAATCTGGAATCAATTCCTCCGCATAAATCTCACCTCCGTCTTTCTAGTCACCCAGCGCGTCCTACCCGGAATGCGTACCGCTCGCTGGGGACGCATCATCAATCTTTCCTCCGTAGCCGCCCAATATGGCGGCGTCATCGGCCCGCACTACGCCGCCACCAAGGCGGGAATCTTGGGCCTCACACGCTCGTACGCATGGCAATTCGCCAAAGAAGGCATCACCGCTAACGCCATCGCCCCGGCCCTAATCGAAACCGACATGGTGGCGAGTCTCCCCAGAGACCTCGCGAGCCGCATCCCGGTTGGCACCTTCGGCAGCGCCGACGAAATCGGCCGTGCCGCCGTGACTCTGGCCGAAAGCCGCTTCACCACCGGACAAACCATCAACATTAACGGCGGCCTATACATGAGCTGATGCACGCCTCGCGGCGGCTGACGATTCTCGAGATTCCTACCAGAGGGAAGTCCGCCGATCCTGCTATAATCATCCAGAAGGCCGTTCCGGGGACCATACCAATGCCAATCTATGAATACGTCTGCGAAGACTGCAAAGCCCAATTCGAGAAAATCGTCATCAACAAACAGCAAGAAATCTCCTGCCCCAAGTGCGCCAGCAAAAAAGCCACGATCCAGCTCTCCGTCTTCGCCACGGCGGGCTCCGGCGGCTCCACCGCGCCCTCGGGGAGCTCCTCGAGCGGTGGAGGCGGCTGCTGCGGCGGCGGTTGCAGCTGCCATTAGTCCCCGGCGGCGCAGAATTCATTCTGTGCGACTTTTGGCTTTCGCGCCCAAACCTGCATGCGAGGCAACATGTCTATCACCACCGCCGAGCAACTCGAAAAACTCCGCGCTTGCGGCCTGATCGTGGCCAAAGCCCTACGCGCCATGACTAGCGCGGTCCGCCCCGGCGTCACCACCGCCGAACTCTCTGAAACCGGGGCCCGCATCCTCGCTGAAAACGGCGCCCAATCTTCTCCACCGCTCGTCTACAATTTCCCGGGCAAGGTCTGCATCAGCATCAACGACGAAGTCGTCCACGGCGTCCCCGGCCTTCGCGTCATTCAAGCCGGTGATCTTGTCAAACTCGACCTCACCGCCGTCAAAGACGGCTACCACACCGATTCCGCCGTCAGCATTCAAGTCCCGCCCGCCGCTGAAAAATCCCGCGAACTAGCCCACTGCGCCGAACGCGCCTTCCGTCAAGCCCTGACCGCCGCCCGCCCCGGCAATCGCACCAAAGACATCGGCCGCGCCGTCGAGCGCGAAGTCCGCCGCCGCGGCTTCCAGGTAATCAAGGAACTCGGCGGCCACGGCGTAGGCCGCACCATTCACGAAGAGCCCAGCGTCCCCAACTACGCCGACCCCGCAGCCCGCCATGTACTGACCGCGGGCCTGGTCATCACCATCGAGCCCATCATCGCCGCGGGTACCGGCAAGGTCTCCCTCGACCGCGATGGCTGGACCGTCCGCACCGCGGATGGCAGTCTCTCCGCCCACTACGAGCACACCATCGTCATCACCAAGCGCGACCCCATCCTGCTCACCGCCGCCTAGCCTCAAACATCCAACGACCATGTTCCCCAGTCACGCCTCACTCGTGATCTTCATCAGCGCTGCCGCTCTCCTCCTCGCCATCCCCGGCCCCGCCGTCTTCTACATCGTCGGTCGCAGCATCGGCCACAGCCGCAACGCCGGCCTCGTCTCCGCCCTCGGAATCGGCGTAGGCACGCTGATCCATACCGCCGCAGCCGCTGTCGGCCTCTCCGCTCTGCTGGTCTCCTCCGCCACCGCCTTCAGCGTCGTCAAATATTTAGGCGCCGCGTACCTCATCTATCTCGGCATACAAAAACTCCGCCGCGATGAATCCTTCGAAACCTCTCCCGACGCACGACGAACGACCCTAACCCGCGTCTTCGCTCAAGGCATCGTCGTAAACGTCCTCAATCCCAAAACCGCTCTCTTCTTCTTCGCCTTCCTCCCTCAATTCATCGATCCATCGCGCGGACACGTCGCCACGCAAATCCTTTCTCTCGGTATTCTCTTCGCTTGTATGGGAACGTTCAGCGACAGTCTCTGGGCCTATTTCTCTGGCACGGTCGCCCATCATCTCCGCGCCAACCCGCGTTGGCTACGCACCCAGCGCTACGTCTCCGGCGGCATGCTCATCTCCTTAGGCGTAGCCACGGCCTTCGTCGGCTCGTCTGCCAAGAAGTAGTTTTCCGCGTCAAGGAATCGAGCGCGGAGCGTCGCCCTGCGGCCTAGTGGCTTTGAAGGGCACGGTGATTCGGGACACCACCTGAACCGGCACGCCCTTCAGCGAGTAAGGGGTAAATTCCATTTTACTAATAATCTTCCCGGGCTGCCTCGCTCATCGCGTTGTTGTCCGTAACAATCGTTCCGATTTCCCGCACCCTCCCGGCACGATCCACGGCAATTTCCGTGGTCATCACTCCCTCTTGAGGGCCGTCCTTGAGAGGTGGCCATACGAAGGGATCCATGGGCAGCAGGCTCTTGCGCAGGACTTTCTCTTCGACGATCACCGTTTGCAAGAGCGGAAGGTCTCCGCCGCTCGCGGCTGCGTCAAAGAGGCCAGCCGGAGCGTCGCCCAATTCCTCAAGCGTGGTCACTCTTGCCGTCACTTCCGGCGTTCCGTGCGTCACCGTCATGGCCACTATCCGGCCGTGAAAATTCTTGTAATCCTTGAATAGAGCGCCCCATCCGAGGTCCCCACCGTAGAAAAGAAGGCCCGTTTTGTCCGTCACGGCAATGGTTGCGCCCATGCCTTTTTCGACGTTCCCATCCGTGCTCATGCTCATCCAGGCGTAGTAAGTGTTGCCGAATATCGTTTTTACGTCGGCTAGGTTCACCATTTTCAGGGCTTGATCCAGATACGGCACCGGTTCCACCAGCGCCGCTGCCGTCTCCCGGAGCCACTCCGGAAAATAATCACCCTCGTTTTTCTGCCACTCCTGCGCGCCATTCACGACGACGAGCTGATGAAACTCCGGCGAGCGAACCTCACGTCTCCACCTCGTTGGCGATGCCCACCAAATCTCCACCTCGCCTGTTCGGTTTGACCCGCGATCCGACTCACGGCTGGGCGCGATGACAGCTGTCAGGTGAAAAGGCTTGGTTCCCGGCTGGTTCAGCGTGCTCCGCTCCACTATTTTTTTTACTCTTCCCGCGCCATCTTTCGCAAAGCAAAGCGAAGACAAACCGGATAGCACGGCCAACGCGAAGATGATTCTATACTTTGGCATGCACGGGAGTGTACGCGTCTCTTGTCCGAAGAATCAATCCCGCAACGCCCGCGCCGGGTCAGTCCGCGTTGCACGCCATGCCGGCAAAAAACACGCTGCCAGTGCGGCCATCGACATCACCGCAAAGGCCGCTCCGAACGCGAGCGGGTCGCGTGGGCTTACCTTGTATAAAAGGCTCCCAAGTAACCGCGTCAACCCCAGCGCCACTGCCGCGCCAAGAAACACCCCGCCCGCCATTAATGCCAGTCCTCGCGACATCACCAGCCGCCACACAGTGGATACCTCCGCGCCCAGGGCCATGCGCAATCCCAGTTCCCGCGTGCTCTGGGACACCGCGTAGGACATCATGCCGTACAATCCGATGGTGGCCAGTACCAGCGCCAACCCGCCCAAAACGCCCACCAGAGTGACGGCCACCATTTGCGGTGACGTCGAGCGCTCCACCTGCTCCTCGAGCGTGATCATCTCGTAGGGAGCAAGATTGCCATCCAAAGCGTGTACTTCGCGGGCCAGCGCTCTGGCCATGGTCTCCGGGTTCAGCGGCGCGCGGATATACAAGCCCGCTGCCACGGTGAAATTCTGCCGCCGTGGCACATAGAAAAACGGTTTCGGTGTCTCCCGAACGCTCCCGTACTTGGAATCTTTCGCTACACCGACGACGCGCATCCACCGGCCTTTCACCTGAAGCCGCTGGCCAATGGGATCCTTTCCTCGCCAATACTCGGAGGCCATCGTTTCATTCACCACGGCCACCAGCGCAGCTCTTTCGTCGTCCGCCCGGGTGAACTCACGCCCCGACACCAGGGGAATGCCCATCGTCAGCAAATACTCGGGACCCACTTCGTTGTAGAGAACGGTGGGCTGCTCTTCTGGCGGCGGTTGATAGCCATCCACCGCAATGGGCGTCGAAGAAAAGCTTCCATAGCCGAGCGGCGTCATCCGTGCAAAGGTGGCCGACTCGACGCCGGGTAGCGCTTTCACCCGCGCCATCAGCTCGTCCTGGAAGGTCTCGGCGCGTTGCGCGTCATATCCCGCGGACACCAAATCGACGGCCGTGAACAGCACTTCGTGCGTCGAAAAACCCGGACTAGAGTTCCGAATTCTCTCTAGACTCTCGAGCAGCAGCGCGGCTCCCACCAGCAATACGAAACTCAGCGACATCTGCACCACCACCAGCCCCGAACGGACCCACGCTCTTCCACGGCTTCCTACGACGCCCGCTGAATCGGATTTCAACGCTCCGGCAAGATCGATCTTGCCGCTTTGCAGCGCGGGAACCAGACCAACCACCAATGTGGCCATCAGGCAAACGCCGGCGCTCAGCGCCACAACGCGCCAGTCCATTTCCCCGGGCAGATGCATGGTCACCCCCGCCCGCGCCGGGAACAACAGCGCCAGTGCGTGACGGCACCAATGCGCCACGACCAGGCCGCCGGCCGCTCCGAACGCCGAAAGTACCAACCCTTCCGCGAGAAGTTGCTTCAGCAATCGCGTGCGGCTGGCGCCGATGGCCAGCCGCACGGTCATTTCGTGTCGCCGAGCGAACGACCTCACCAGCAGCAGATTGCCGACGTTGGCGCAGGCGATCAGCAAAACAAAAAATACCACCGCGAGCATGATTTCCAGTGTCGGCAGCAGCGTACCCGCGTTGTTGAAGGGGGTCTGCCACAAGGGCCAGAGCATCGCGCCGCGGCCGCGGTTCGTGTCCGGGTAGTCGGACTCGAGTCTTTTCGCTATGGAAGAGATCTCTTCCTGCGCCTGCTCGCGAGTCACGCCGGGCTTCAGCCGCACGTACGCTTCAATCCACTGTGCCCGGCGATCCTCCAGTTTGTATCCGCCCGCTTCAAAGATCTCCTCCATCGACGCCGGGACCCAGAACTGCATCCCCCAGCCTACAAACGTCCCATAAAACCCCTGTGGCGCCACTCCCACGATGGTATGCACCACCCCATTGAGCCGCTGCGTTTTCCCGACGATTTGCGGATCGCCCTTGAATCGTCCTTGCCACAGCTGGTAACTGATCACCGTCACGGGATGCGCGCTCCGCCCGGAATCTTCATCCGGCTCGAACCCGCGCCCAAGAATCGGACGGACCCCGATGGCGTCAAAATAGTTCGCCGACACAATGCTTCCAACGGTGCGCTCGGCGCGGTCCCCGATGCTGAGCGTGGTTCCCGTGATTTTGCTCACAAAAAAAGTGTCAAAGAGCGTCGAACTCCTCTCGAAATCCACGAAATCCGGCCACGATAGCGGGGTAGCTCCCGCGTCGCCACGCGCCGTTCCGGCCAGCGCCAGCAAGCGCTCCTGGTGACGGACTGCCGGATAAGGACGAAACAAAATCCCTTCCACCCAACTGAACACCGCGGCATTTGCACCGATTCCCAAAGTCAGACAAAGAATCGCCAATATCGAAAAGCCCGGACTACGCCGGAGCATCCGCAAACCAAATCGCAGGTCCTGAAGAGTGGTTTCAATCATGGGCAGTCCTCTCTGCTCGCGATAGAGTTCCTTGGTTTGTTCCAAGCCGCCGAAACTGCGCCGCGCCTCCGATCGCGCCTCTTCGGCGCTCATCCCCCGGCCGAGGTTCATCTCCACGGCCAACTCTAAATGCGACCGCACTTCCGCGGCCAGGTCCTCCTCGAGACGGCGGCTGCGCAAGAGTCCAGCGAGACGTTTTAAGAACAAGCGGCAAGATGCGCGCATGGGTTAACTCGCCTGGGGCACCCACTTATCCCGTCCTCTTTGGGGGACCGCGATTTTCGAACATGCCACACTCTCCTTTTGACGGTCAACAGGAGAAAACGGGAGCGGTCACGCTGCTGTTGGCCGTCAACAAGTGTTTCGCCGTGTGCGGCCCGGGAACGCGCCGAGAGACCGCGGCCCTTGGCGAAGCCCGAGAGCTGGCCGCGCGTTGCCGGCCGGAGCCCCACGGGTCGCAGCTAGGCTAGACCTTGTGAGTCCTGAAGGTATTAGAGACGGAAAGGGATATGGCTCTATTGCGGCCGGGAATAGTGCTGAATGTTCTCTGGCACGGGAGCCGTTTGATCACCGCGCGGGTCACGGACCGGCTCTCCCGGCGTCCACCGGAACGGCAAGACTCCGGTCCACGCCGTGCCGTCGTACTCCTTGTCGGCGTCGACCGCGAAGCCCGTACGTATTTTTGCGGACGCCTCCACCAGCGGCACGGCAAGAACCATGGTCCCGTTCAGCTCCTGTTCGCTCGGCGGGCGTACCGCCGCCCAGCGCCCGCGCAGCACGTACTCGACGAAGTCGCGCATCGCCGCCAGTTTTGCCGCGGGATCCCGGATGGGCTCGGCTTTGCCCATCAATACGACCGATCGATAGTTCACCGAATGTCCCGTCGCGGTCGGCGAAAAAACAATCCCATCCAGCAAAGTCACACTGAGGCAAAACGGCGCGCCGCTCCCGAGCGTTTTCATCAACCGGCTGGCCGTCGAGCCGTGCAAAAAAAGTTTGTCGCCCACACGTACATAATTCGTCGGCACGACAACGGGCATTCCGTCAGCGATGAACCCCACATGACACACAAACGCCTGATCCAGAATGCCGTAGATGGTTTCGCGGTCGTAATTAGCGCGGTCCGGCTTGCGCCGAACCCTGGTTCTTTCGGTAGGTGTGAATTCGCTCATGATCTCAGGCTAGCGGCCGCCGCACCCAGCCGCAAGTGCCAATGTGGAATAGGCTGGCGGCGCTTCTCCTGGTGCGGACCACGCGGCGGCGTCCCGTCGAGCGCGCCGAACAGCCCCACGTGGCGCACGTGGAGTTCAATTGACGGCCATGGGGAATCGTGTACTCTTGTCCCCACCCATCCCGACCGAGGGTCAAGCATGGCGAAACAGGAGCCGATTTTCACGCGCGCGACGTTTCAGTTTTTCCGTGATTTGGCGCGCAACAACCGCAAAGTATGGATGGACGCCCACCGCGAGCGCTATCAACAATTTGTTGTACGACCTTTCCGCCGCCTGCTCGAAGAAGTCAGCCCAGCTATCCTCGAATTCGATTCGCGATTCGACACCAGCGGGCGCCGTGGCGCGAATTTCTCCCGCATCAACCGCGATATTCGATTCGCGAAAGACAAGACTCCCTATCGCGCACAGATGTATTTGAAATTCTCTCCGCCATTTCGAGGCGCAGGTGAAACCGGTCAGCTGTACACGGGAATTTCCGCCGATACCGTGACCGCCGGTTTCCGCATTTATTCCGGTTCGAAGCGCAAAGAATCTGCACTGGCTCAAATCGGGGAGACCCGCGCGCTTCGCGAGCCTAACTGGCTTCGACAACAAAAGCGGCGCCTCCGTCGGCGCTATGAGAGCTACTGGTACACTATGGAAAAAGGTGAGTGGACGCAGCGCGACGGCTGGCCTCTAGCCTCCGATGATTGGAGGAGAATTCGAGCGTGGATCGTACGGCGAAAACTGAAAACCGCCGACGCGTTGCGATCCACTTTTCCACGAGAGATTCTAAAGATATTCCGCGATCTCTACCCGCTATTGCGATTTACTTCGCTCGAGGATTCTAGTTTCAGGAACGAACTGGAGAGGCGATGAAAAAGAGTGCCGTGCATTTTTCGAACGAGAAAAGGCTTCGGAGAAAAATCGCCGCGGCAATGCTCGGTCTATTTCTGGAAAGCTGCGCGTGCTTCGGCGCACTCGCGCAAGCCCAGGTAGCAGCGAAAGATTGGCCGAAAGCAACTCCGAAAGAGTTTGGGATCGATCCGGCAAAACTCGCGGCCTTCGACGCCGATCTTGCCAGCGGGAAGTACGGGCTGGTGGACAGCATGCTCGTGCTGCGCTGCGGCACAAGCGTCTACGACAAGACCTACGAACACGATTACGGCCAGGTCTACGGTGAGCGCGCCAAAAAAGAAGGCCCGCTGAATCACGACCTGCACGGTCCGTACAATTACTTCAGCACGGAATTTCATCCGTTTTACCGCGGCAGCGACATGCACACGATGCAATCGGTGTCAAAAACGGTTACTTCCATCACCCTCGGAATCGCCAGAATGCGGAATGAATTTACGGCCAGTCTGGACGCCCCCATCCTGCAAATCCTGGGCGGCCACAAAATCCTAAACCTCGACGACCGTAAGAAACGCATCACCCTGCGCCACCTGCTGACCATGACTGCGGGTCTCGAGTGGCACGAAGATCTGGCCTATGACGACCCGAAAAACTCCGCCGACCTCATGGAAGCGAGCCATGACTGGGCGCAGTACGTGCTGGATCAGCCCATGTCCGAGGAGCCCGGCAAAACGTTCGTGTACAACAGCGGCGCGACGATACTGCTGGCGCAAATCTTCAAGAAAGTCACCGGCAAGAACATCGACGAATACGCCGCGGAGCATCTCTTCAAGCCCCTGGGCATGCGCTACTATTGGAAACATTCGCCAACCGGCCTTCCCGACACGGAAGGCGGGCTGTATCTCTCCGCGCACGATCTCGCCAAGATTGGCCAGCTCTTTCTGAAAGGCGGCATGTGGGAAGGAAAGGACGTCGTTTCTTCTGCGTGGATCAAGGACTCCGTGACTCCGCACATCGCTGTCCCCGGAGGCGAGTGGAAATACGGCTATCAATGGTGGCTCGAACCGATCGGCAGCGCGCCTGAGGACATCACCTGGTTCGCGCGCGGGTTCGGCGGCCAGCAACTGATGATCTTGCCGGAGTATGACATCGTCGCGGTCTTCACTGGTTGGGACATTCTGCCGACGGAGGAAAAGCGTCAGCATGACACGCTTCGGCGCATTCTCGATTCGGCAAACAGGTTTTACGGCTGTGCGGAATAGCCGGGTTCTCGGAATGGTGCGATCACGGCGCCCAGAGGCGCAGACCGACGATGTGCCACGAGGCCATGAAAATGCTAAGGACGCAGCAGGCCAGGGTCACGAGCAGCGAGTGAACCCACGTACCGCCATGAATCTCGCTTTTCCTGACGCGAACCGAGAGCCACAGAGCATAGAGCGAGAGCAGCGGAAATAACATCGACAGGGCGAAAATACCGGCAGTCCACACGGTGAACTTTCCGGTATCCGCGCCACCCAGCTTCGTGAAGCAGAAAACCAGTGCCGCAAAAGATAGCGTCGCCAAAAGCGGAATCGCGCGCACCGCCAAGTGTGCGACGTCTTTCAGGCCTCCCAACAGTTTCCTCAGAATCCAGACGACCGCGAAGAGCAGGGAAGTGGCCATCAGCACCACGCAAAGGACCAGCAGCACGATTCGCGCATAAGTCCAGGCAATGGTGGTGCGCTCGCCGTAGGAAAAACCCTCCATGCCCTGGTTGGAAAGCACCATGTGGCCGGCGCTATCTGTGACAAAAACCGAAGTGGCTTCGGGCTCTTTTTCGCCGCGAAAGAAGTTCCTGCCTACGCACAAAAGAGGTTGCGGCTTGCCGAAAAGGCTGGAGCGGGTGAGCTGTCCATGGAGGACGCGGATGCGTACGCCTCCGGACAGATCCTCGATGAACGATAAAAGCTGTGACCGCGGCGCCCGCGGCGCGTAGTAGCCGGCAAATTTTTCCACATCGGCGGCGGGAACAGAAACCGCGGGCTGCTGGGTCTTCGGAAAATCCTTCGACAGGAAATCGATAGCCAGCTTGTTCAGGTCCAGCAGCGCCTGGAACGACTGCGTGCTGTTGAGCAGCACAACATAGCCCCAATTCTGTTCCGGCATGTAGCGATACGAGGAGATGAATCCATCGATCCCGCCATCGTGGCCGTGAGTGACGACACCCCCTTCGACTTCCGTGTAGTTCGCCAGGCCGTAGCCGAGGCGCAGTCCGTTTTTCGCCGCGAGCGTCGACTCCACGGATTCCATGCGGATGATGGACTCCGGCTTCAGGATTTGTGCGTCGCTCGCTTTCCCGCGGCGCAGGAGAAATTCGACAAGCTTGGCGAGTTCGCCGGGCGAAGCCTTCAGATCACCCGCGGGACGCAGATAGATGTACGGATAGCCGAGGGCCCGGGGTGGATCTCGATCGTAAGCGGTGGCCAGGAGAGGCTTGTTCCGATCGGTGAACGGGAAGTCGGCATTGGCCATGCCCAGCGGACGAAGAATGGTCTCGCGAATGTATTGATCATAAGGCTTGCCGGCGACTTTCTCGATGAGATAGCCCGCGATGCCGAAGCCCGGATTGGAATAAGACATCCTGGAGCCCGGAGGCCAGCGAACATCTTGCGGTTCCTCGAAGCGTTGAAAGACTTCGAGAAGCGGAAAATCATACGGGTCCTTGAAGTTATAGACTTCGGATGCTTGCATGTCGTCGAATCCCGCAGTGTGTTCGAGCAGATTGAGGATGCGCACGGGATTGCTGGACTCCCAGCGGTTTTTGAAGGGGACTTCCGGAGCAACATCTTCCAAGCGCGCCTCGAGATTGATTTTTCCTTCTTCCTGGAGCTTCAGAAGTGCCAGGGCGACAAAGGACTTGCTGATCGAGCCGACGCGAAATTCCGTTTCACAAGTGACCTCGCGGCCCGAGCCGGCGTCCGCTTTTCCGAATCCGCCGCACCACAGCAGCGCGCCGTTCGAGACCAGCGCCACGCCGGCACCCGGCAGGTGAGCTTTGTCGAGAACATCCTTCATCGCTTTTTGCAGTTCCAGAAGCGTTTTTGGATGCGGCCGGTCTTCTTCTTGCTGGCCACCGGCCAGGGGTGTTGACAGCAGAAGTGCGGCAATGCTCAGGTACACGGTTGGCCGTCGACGGGCGGGGCGCATGAATGCTCCTCGAAGCAAAGATGGACCTTTGGTGCGAGCATTCTATCGAGACGCCCGCGCGGTACAAGCGAAATTGCAAAACGATTCGGATCGCTGGCCAGACGTCGACAGGCCAAACGTCGACAGCCAAACGTCGACGGATTGACGAAGCTGCGGCACTCGCATACGATGCCGCGGACTGCTTGGCCATTTCCGCCGGTCCATGACGAGGAGCGTATCGCCGATGAAATTTCCGAAACTGGGATTGAACTGCGCCGCATTGATTCTTCTCGGCACTTCGTTCACGTTCGCCCAGCAAACGGCACCAGCGGCGCCGGCTGTCGCTCCGGCGCAAAAACCGGGTGAGAAGGCTCCCGAGCCGGCGAAAGAAGCTGAGAAAAAGCCGCTCGCTCCACCGGAAGATAAAGTGGTCGAGACCAAGCACTCGGCGCGCATCGGCGGGCAGGAGATCAAGTACACGGCCACGGCGGGGATCCTGGTGATGAAGGCCGAGGACGGAACACCGAAAGCCAGCGTGTTCTACATGGCCTACACGCGAGACGATGTAACCGACGCGGCGCAGCGGCCCATCATGTTTACCTTTAATGGCGGGCCGGGCTCGGCTTCGGTGTGGCTGCATCTGGGAGCGTTTGGTCCGCGGCGCGTGGAGATGGGCGACGCCGGTGCGCTGCTGCCGCCGCCTTATAAGCTGGTGGACAACGAGTCCTCGCTTCTGGATGTTACCGATATGGTGTTCATCGATCCCGTATCTACGGGGTACAGCCGCCCTGCGCCTGGTGAATCTGCGAGCCAGTTCCACGGCGTCCAGGAAGACGTGCAGTCCGTGGGTGATTTCATCAGGCTCTATGCCACGCGCAACAAGCGCTGGTCGTCGCCAAAATTCTTGGCGGGCGAGAGTTACGGAACGACGCGCGCGGCTGGGCTTTCCGGGTATTTGCAGCAGCGCTACGGCATGTATTTGAACGGCATCATTCTGGTTTCCACAATTCTGAATTTCGAGACCGCGGATTTCAATGCCGGCAACGATTTGCCGTACATCCTTTACTTGCCGACGTACACGGCGATTGCCTGGTATCACCGGCGATTGCCGGCCGACTTACAAGGGGATCTGCACAAAGCGGTCGAGGAGTCCGAGAATTTTGCGAAGGGGGAATACAGCACCGCGCTGATGGCGGGGGATGCGCTACCCAATGCCAAGCACTTGGAAATTGTGGGTAAGCTCGCGCGCCTGACGGGACTCTCCCCGGACTACATCGAGCGGACGAATATGCGCGTGGAAATCGAGCGCTTCACGAAAGAACTGCTGCGCAGCGAGCGGCGCACTGTCGGGCGCATTGACGGGAGATTTACGGGCATCGACCGGGACGCCGCCGGCGATTCGCCGGAGTACGATCCGAGCATCGCAGCGATTATCGGGCCGTATACTGCGACGTTGAACGACTATGTGCGTGGGGATCTGAAATTCGACAGCGATTTGCCTTATGAAGTTTTGACTGGGCGCGTCTATCCGTGGAGCTACAAGCCGTACGAGAATCGCTATGTCGATGTTGGGGAGACGCTGCGCAGCGCGATGACGCAGAATCCGTTTCTGCACGTCTTCGTGGCCAAGGGTTACTACGATTTGGCCACGCCGTTTTTCGCGGCAGACTATACCTTTGACCACCTCGGACTCGATCCTACCTTGCGGAGCCATTTGAGCGGGGCGTATTACGAATCGGGGCACATGGTGTATGCGCACATGCCTTCGCTCGGAAAGCTAAAGCAGGACACCGCGCAGTTCATTCGCGCCAGTTCAGGAACTCGTTCGGGAAAATGAGAGGCGTCCTCAAATTTGTCGTCTGGCTTTCGGTGGCCATGGCGGGAGCCGGCGCCTTGGCGAAGGTGGCCTTCGACCGGGGGGAAGCGCTGAACGCCACGTGGTTCGTGGTTGCGGCGGTGTGTTGCTACCTGGTGGCGTATCGTTTGTACTCGGCGTTCGTTGCGGCGCGCTTGCTGGCGCTGGATGATACGCGTGCCACGCCTGCGGAGCTTCACGACGACGGGCGCGACTTCGTTCCCACCAACAAGTGGGTTCTCTTCGGGCACCACTTCGCGGCCATCGCCGGGCCGGGTCCGCTGGTGGGCCCAACGCTGGCGGCGCAGTTTGGCTATTTGCCGGGTACGCTGTGGCTTATTGCTGGAGCAGCACTGGCAGGGTGCGTCCAGGACTTCGTTATTTTGTTCTGCTCCATCCGGCGCGACGGGAAAACCCTGGGCCAAATGGCGCGCGAGGAGGTGAGCGCGCGCGGGGGATTCATCGCGCAGATTGCCGTGCTGGCGATCATGGTGATTCTGCTGGCGGTGGTTGCTCTCGTGGTGGTGAATGCGCTGAAGTCTTCGCCGTGGGGGACGTTCACGCTGGCGATGACCATTCCCATTGCCTTGCTGCTGGGCGTGTACTTGCGATTTATCCGGCCGGGGCGCGTCTTGGAAGCTTCTCTACTCGGCGTGGCGCTGGTGCTCTTCGCGGTGGTGGCCGGGCAGTGGGTGGCGGCGTCGCCCTCGTGGGCCCGGGCTTTCACATTTGGCGGCATAGCATTGGCCTTTTTGATTATCGCTTACGGTTTTGCCGCTGCAGTTCTTCCGGTTTGGCTGCTTCTCGCGCCGCGTGATTATCTGAGCGCTTTCATAAAAACCGGGGCCATTCTTTCGCTTGCGGCGGGAATTCTGTTGGTCCGGCCGCACATGATGATGCCCGCTCTCACGCGATTCATCGATGGAAGCGGTCCCGTTTTCGCGGGAAAGATTTTTCCGTTTTGCTTTATCACCATCGCTTGCGGCGCCATCAGCGGATTTCATTCGTTGATATCCTCGGGCACCACGCCGAAGATGATTCTGCGCGAGAGCCATGCGCGCGTGATTGGTTACGGCGCGATGCTGCTGGAGTCGTTTGTCGGGGTGATGGCCATGGTGGCCGCTTCGGCGATGCCCCCGGGCGTCTATTTCGCGATCAACAGTCCGGCGAGCATGGTAGGCGGAACTCCCGAGGCGGCGGCCGCAACGATAAGTAGTTGGGGATACCATCTGGACGCCGGGACCATGACCAATCTGGCCCACGCGGTGGGAGAGCAGACCTTGCTCAATCGCGCGGGCGGCGCGCCTTCGCTGGCCGTTGGAATGGCGCAGATTTTTTCGAGCACCATCGGGGGAGACCGGCTGCTGAGCATCTGGTATCACTTCGCGATCATGTTTGAGGCGTTGTTTATTCTGACGGTGCTGGATGCCGGGACGCGCGTAGGCCGCTTCATGGTGCAAGAACTTGCAGGACGCGTCTGGAAGCCGCTGGCGCGCACCGGATGGATGCCGGGGATTTTATTATCGAGCGCGATCATCGTAGGGATGTGGGGCTATTTTCTGTATCAGGGTGTCGTCGATCCGCTGGGAGGAATCAATTCGCTGTGGCCGCTGTTTGGGATTGCCAACCAATTGCTGGCGGCAGTGGCGCTGGTCGTGGCCACCACGATTCTGCTGAAGATGAAGCGGCTGCGATGGATTTGGGTAACGCTCGTGCCCATGGCGTGGCTAGTCGCGGTGACCATGACGGCGAGCTATCAGAAAATTTTCGATGCGAATCCCAATCTGGGGTTTCTTTCGAAAGCAAATTCGCTGGCTGCGCAAATCGCTAGCGGGCAGATTCTTGCCGCGAAGATCGCCGAGACCGAGCGCCTGATTTTCAACCAGCGGCTGGATGCCGCAGTGACGGGAATACTCGCGCTGATGATCCTGGTGCTGCTCGGGGAAGCGCTTGTTCAGTGGTTTCTGATTTTGAGCGGGCGGCGCGAGGCCATTCTGCACGAAGCGCCCTATGTGGCGACGCAGTGGGCGCCAGGATTTACCGGCACGGCTCACGGAGGTGACTGATGCAGATCGCACGGGCGGTAAACTTCGCTAAACGCTCGCTTCGCCGGTTCTGGCGCGGCTTGCGGGAATGGTGCGGCGACGCGGCGTACGAGCGCTATCTCGGCGCAAAAGGCCGGCAGGACGCGGGGCGCCCGACGCTGAGCGCCGAAGAGTTTTACGTCGAGCGCATCAATCGCCGCTATTCGCGGCCCAACCGCTGCTGCTGACATCCCTTGCTTTCGCTCGCCTGAACCGCCTAAAATCCCAGCCACTTCTGGAGTCCAGCTGTTTTCTAACGGACGGAGGCATGCGTGGCGATCAATGCGGATAAACTAAATGAGTTTCTTCTAAGAGCGCTGGTCGATTTTGGCGCGACCTTCAACGCGGCCTTGATTCGTATCGGCGACAAGCTTGGATTATACAAGGGCCTCGCGGCTGGCGGTCCGCAAACTCCGGCGGAACTAGCCAAACGCACGGGGACCACGGAACGCTACGTTCGCGAGTGGCTGAGCGCTCAGGCCGCCGGTGGTTACGTGACCTACGACGCCCGAACAGCAAAATTTCACCTCAGCGAGGAACAAGCGTTTGCGATGGCGGACGACAACAGCCCCGCGTTCATGCCCGGAGCGTTTCAAGCGGCGCTCGCGGCGATCAAGGCGGAGGAAGCGCTTACCGAGCGATTCAAGACGGGGGAGGGACTGGGTTGGCATGAGCACGATTCCGAACTTTTTGTGGGCACAGAAAGATTTTTTCGCCCTGGCTATGCTGCGAATCTCATTGCCGCTTGGATCCCTTCGCTCGAGAGCGTCGACGCCAAATTGAAAAGTGGGGCGCTGGTCGCCGATGTGGGTTGCGGGTTGGGCGCATCGACAATTCTGATGGCGAAGTCCTATCCCAAATGTGAGTTTTCTGGATTCGATTACCACGACAAATCCATTGAGACCGCCAGGCTACGCGCGCGCGATGCCGGCGTAGGCGACCGCATCAAGTTTGAGGTGGCCAGCGCGAAATCGTTTCCTGGCCAAGACTATGACTTCGTGACGTTTTTCGATTGTTTGCACGATATGGGCGATCCTGCGGGCGCTTCGGCGCACGTCCACAGTCGACTGAAGAAAGACGGGACGTGGATGATTGTTGAGCCGTTCGCGGGCGACCATCTGGAGGACAATCTGAATCCCATTGGCCGCGCGTTTTACGGTGCTTCCACCCTTTTGTGCACGCCGGCGTCCTTGTCGCAGGAAGTCGGGCTGGCGCTTGGCGCGCAAGCGGGAGAGAAGCGCTTGCGGGAAGTCGTGACCAGCGGAGGATTCACGCGATTCCGCCGCGCCGCCCAGACACCATTCAATCTGGTCTTCGAAGCGAGGCCCTAACCCCGTAACCGGCAGGCCGCGCAATTCACAACTCTTCGTCGTCTTGCTTGATGACTGTTGTCTTGTGCGTGATCTTCACGCTGTGCGCCCGGATTCCGGCGATGATGGCGCGGCGGATTTCTAACGGCAACATTTCAGGAGCAAACACCCCTGCCGATTCGCGCGGAAAATACTTGATGAACAGCGCCGCGACGTGAGCGGTGGCATAGGCGACCGGCGTGGTGTAGCGCCCCTGCTGGCGGATCTGGTACAGCGTCGGGAACAACGCGTCGGTGCGGATCAGCAAATGCCGATCTTCTTTTGTTCCGCGCTTCACGCCGCGAACGAGCACTGCGGCGGAAAACCGCGCATTTTGCAGGACACCCCGGCGGATCAGGCTGGCGATCATGCGCGGCGAGGAGGTTTGCGGAAACCGATGCCGAACGATGCCGCGCGACTTCGATAATTTTCCTTGCTTGTACCAGCGGCGCAGGCGGTCGAACTCGTTTCCGCCGATCTTCACGTCCATGTTGCGCATGGGTATGAAGTAGGGAAGCGTGGCGACTTCATCCTGCGCGGCGAGCACGACGCTGGCGTTTCCGATGGGATCGGGGAAGCGAAATTTCTCCAACTCGGCGAATCGCTTTTCCATACGGAATCGTCCGTTGCGGTAGACGCGCGGGCTGGAGATGGCTTCATCAAACGACACTTCCGGCGACCATTGCGAGATCGGGTCGTCGCTCTCGGTGCTCTCGTACAGCCGGACATGCGCGGAATGGACTTCGTCGAGCATTTCCGCAGCTCGCTTGACGAGCAGGTTCGTCAGGCCCGGTGCCGCGCCCGTATTGATCAGCGCCGTTCTGTTCTTCTCTACAAAGCGCTTCGCATAGGTGAATTGCTCGGCTTTGAACGGATTCCGCGTGAGGTGGGAGCTGAGGTCCACATAATGCGCGCGCAAGCGAAGCGCGGCTCGCATCACAATCAGATTAAAGACGCTCGCCGAGGCATTGACGATGAGCTGGCAGCCGCGCGCCGCGCGGACGATGCCGAGCATATTTCGCGCATTTACTTCGGCCACCGCAATGGTGCTTTTTTCGCCGAGAAAACGGCGCGCGCGAGCCGGGTCACGGTCACCGCACCAGACCGCATGTCCTTGACGAAGCAGCAGTTCTGCCAGAAGGGAGCCGGTCGCTCCGGCCCCGAGAACGAAGATCCGCATGGCGTGGCAAAAACTCTATCACACCCTGTCCGCCGGGAAGCGCGGATGTGTCCGGCGGTTGCCGGAGTTGCGGTGCTAGTACCCGCCGCCGGCGATCTTCCCGTGGTTTAGTTGTTCCGCAGTGGCCTGGAGCAGTCTGGGGCACCCAGCGGGAGCCGATAACCCGCAAGGTTACGCTCGGACGAGTCGGCCGCTAGGATTGCGGAGTTCCGTTTGGCTCGCGGCTGCCGAGCTAGAAACCGCTACGGTCCCGTTCCTAGCGCCATCGGCACGGGCAGACTAGGGCCGACGCTATCGAATTGAAGTCTTTTTCGCACAGGCATACACTAGGTGCAGTTACTCCGACCCCGTTGGCCTAAGGGAGACAAAACCTAGGGCCTGCGGGGCGATGCCCGGGCGGCTGGTTGGCCGTCTGCGGCTGAGGGTTTGGGTGGAAACGCCCCGGCCTCCCGAACTTGGAAAGGAGCGTACTCGACGGAAAAGTGTGTATTTCCGTCGTGCGCCCGCATCCAAGTCGTCGGATCGGGCGGTTTTGTTTTTTAGGAAGCGGAAAGAAGGAATTCAGCCGGTCGCGTCCCAGCCGACAACAAGCCATGACCCTTCAGGACAGATTCGGCCGGCACATCAGCGACCTGCGTATTTCGATTACGGACCGCTGCAATTTCCGCTGCGTGTACTGCCGTTCGGCGGACCCGGAAAATTACCGTGACCATGACGAAATTCTCTCCTGGCCCGAGCTGGACCGGCTGGCCCGCATTTTTCTCGGCCTGGGCATTCGTAAAATACGCATCACCGGCGGAGAGCCGCTGGTGCGTGCAGGTGTCGAGGATTACATGGCACGCCTTCACGCACTGGGCGTCGAAGACCTGTCCATGACGACTAACGGCCATCTGCTGGCAGAGCGGTGTGAGCGGCTGATCGAAGCGGGGTTGCGGCGCATCAACATCAGCCTCGATTCGCTCGATCCTGGCAAATTTGAAAGCATCACGCGCACAAAGTCTTTCGGCACCGTGATGCGCGGCATCGACGTGGCGCAGAAATCGCGGCTAGCGCCCGCGAAAATCAACGCCGTGCTGGTGCGCGGACTGAACGATGACGAGGTGGAATCGTTCGCCGAATTCGCACGAGAACGCGGAGTGATTATGCGCTTCATCGAGTTCATGCCGCTGGATGCCGACCGCACCTGGACCCGCCATCACGTCGTGCCGGCCGCGGAAGTGCATCAACGAATCCATGCGCGGTGGCCGCTCGTTCAAATCCCCCACGAGCGCAGCGAGACGGCGCGCAAATACCGCTTCGCCGACGGCGCTCCCGGGGAGATCGGGCTGATCGCCCCGGTAACCCAACCTTTCTGTGGCCACTGCTCGCGCATCCGTCTGACGGCCGATGGGAAGCTGCGAACCTGCCTTTTCAGCAAAGACGATCACGACCTTCGCGGGCTGCTCCGCGAAGGAGCGACCGACGATGATGTGACGACGTACATCCGGTCGGTCGTCGACGAAAAGGAACAAGGACACCGGATCAACTCCCCTGATTTCGTGCCTCCCTCGCGTACCATGGTGTTTATCGGCGGGTAGCGGAAAGCTTGGACGGCGGCATCCCTCGGAAGCGCATTGCGCTCGACCGGGCCATGAGTTTCGGTTAGCATCGCATTGCGCCCCTCACAACAGCCGAGCGAGAACGGACACAGCATGGCGGACGAAGACGACGAAGAAGGACAGGACGACTCACCTGAGCCGGAGCCGCGGCTTTTCACGCTCACTGAAGCGGAGCACGCGCGGCGGGATATAGAGCCTTTCCTCGTGGAAGCCATGGACTGCCGCAAGAAATTGTCCGGCCTGGAAAACGATCTTTCTGCGGTTTCCGCGCGCATCATGATGATGGGCGGGGTAATCGTTCCGTACGAAAAACTGGCCGCGTTGCGCGTTGAACACGAGCAACTCGCCGAGTCCCTGAAGACTTCACTGAACCGCATCCTCGAAACGGGATGCGTCATCAAGGACCTCGACTTGGGCTTACTGGATTTTCCGGCGGTGATCGACAACGAAGATGTCTATCTGTGCTGGAAGCTTGGCGAGGACCGCATTCGTTTTTATCACCGGCAGGACGAAGGATTTGCCGGGCGCAAGCCGCTCGACCCGCGCGATCTCGGCCCCGGAGACATCCTGCAGTAGCCCGGGCCCCGTCGTGCGTTTTTTTTCCGCATGCACTCGCGCTCTTCTGGGAACGGCGCTGGCCCACAGCGAAAGGATTTTTCGTGTCGTCTCATTCTGAAAACCGTTTGAAGGATTCCGCCAGCCCGTATCTGCGTTCCGCAGCGCACCAGCCCATCGATTGGCACGAATGGGGCGACGCGGCTTTTGCGCGTGCGGAATCGGATGACAAGCCCATTCTTTTGGACATCGGGGCGGTGTGGTGTCACTGGTGCCACGTCATCGACCGCGAGAGTTATGAGAACTCCGAAATCGCAAAGATTATCAATGAGAATTTTGTCGCCGTGAAAGTGGACCGCGATGAGCGCCCCGACGTCGATGCGCGTTATCAATCCGCTGTCAGTGCCATCTCCGGCCAGGGCGGCTGGCCGCTGACGGGGTTCTTACTGCCCAACGGAAAACCATTTTTCGGCGGCACGTATTTTCCGCCGGAAGATCTAATGGGGCGGCCCGGCTTTCGACGGATTTTGCTGGCTGTGGCGGATTCCTATAAAAATAAGAGGGCCGCGCTGGTACGCGCGGCGGATCAACTGGTCGATGCTGTCGCCCAGGCCGAAGTGTTCACCGGAGCGCGAGCGGAGTTTGACCCGGCCGTAGTCGAAGTGCAAATCACTTCCGTCACCGAGCAATTTGACATCAAAAACGGCGGCTTTGGCCGCGCGCCGAAATTTCCGCATTCCTCGGCCGTCGACTTGGTTCTAGAGCGCTACCAGCAGACCAAAGAAAAGCATCTGTTGGCGATGATCGAGACCACCCTCGAGAAGATGGCCCGCGGTGGCGTTTACGATCAGCTCGCCGGAGGTTTTCATCGCTATTCGGTGGATGAACGCTGGCTCGTCCCGCACTTCGAAAAAATGAGTTACGACAATTCGGAACTGCTGCGCAATTACTTGCACGGCTGGCAAGTGACGGAGAATCCGCTGCTGCGTGAAACCGCGGAAGGCATCATCGGCTGGGTGAACGAAGTTTTGTCCGACCAGCAAAACGGCGGGTTTTACGCCAGCCAGGACGCCGACGATTCGCTCGATGATGACGGAGATTACTTCACTTGGACGCTCGAGGAACTGCGATCAGCGCTGCTGCCCGACGAAGCCCGCGTCCTGGAGCTTTACTACGACGTCGAGGCGCACGGCGAGATGCACCACAATCCGGCGAAAAATGTGTTGTGGATCGCGCGCAGCTCCGCCGACATGGCCAAGCAACTTGGTCTCGACGAGACTTCCGTGCGCCTCATGATCACCAGAGGTCGCGGAAAGATGCTGGCCGCGCGCCTGCCGCGACCGACTCCTTTCGTCGACAAGACCATGTATGTCGCCTGGAATGCAATGTTTGTTTCAGCCTATCTGGACGCGGCGAGAGTGCTTGGCGGATCGACTGGCGAGAGCTGCCGCAAGTTCGCATTGCGCACGATGGACCGGACCCTCAGGGAAGTGTGGAGCGAATTCCGTGGCTTCGGGCACCGCATCGGGGGACCTGCGCTAGATGGTTCGCTGGACGATCAGGTTTTCAGCGTGCTGGCTTTGCTGGATGCCTACGAGACGACGCTCGAGCCGCGCTATTTCGCCGCGGCGCAGAAAACGATGGACCTGGCCATGGCTCGCTACGGCGACCTGGAAGGAGGAGGCTTTTTCGACCGGCCTTCGGACGCCGCACCCCTGGGCGGCCTCGACGTTCGCCGCAAGCCTTTTCAGGATTCACCCACCCCGGGGGCCAACTCCGCCGCGGCGATCGCGTTGATTCGCATGCATGCGTTCACCGGCCATGAGCGCTATCACAACTTTGCCCAGAAAACGCTCGAAGCGTTCGCCGGGATCGCGCCGCAGTATGGGATGTTTGCCGCGACGTATGGCCTTGCAGCTGCGCTTTTCGCACGGCATCCGTTCGAGGTGGTCATCACTGGGCGTGCGGATGATCCCGCAGCCCAAGCTCTTGAAACCGCTGCCCACAGCGTCTACCGTTTCGGCAAGTCCGTCCTGCGGCTCACGCCCGGAGCTTCCCTCGCAAATTTCGCCGGCGCGCTCAAAGAAACGTTGCCGCATCTTCCGGCCGACGAAGCCCTAGCGGTTGTCTGCGCGGGACAAACGTGCCTGCCGCCGACCAGAGACGCGGACCAGCTTGTCTGCATTTTGAGCGAAGGCCATCGCTTCACTGCCGTTGGGTAGTTCCATGGCACTTAGCCAGCCCGGCTCACTTCGCTCGTACGAACTGGAAATTGCTCGAGAGCGCTTCGCGATCGTCCGCGTGTGCTTGCATGAATTTTCTTAAATCGTCCGTTTGCGCCGCCAAAATCTGATTACTCCCTACATCAACGTGGGCCAGCGAAAACGTGCCGGCCTCAATTTGTCTTTTAACCCAATCATCGCCGAGGAAATGGATTTCGAGAGTGCCCTTTTTCCAGCCAAACTCGTCCGATCATGTGATTGGTATGGACGTTGGGTTGGAGAAGTTCGCCACCTTGTGGCTAATCACAAGTCTGTTCCCAATCCCCGCTGGTATCAACGAGCGGAAGCGAAGTTGCGCCGTGCCCAACGCAAGGTTGCCCGTCG
>Ga0210394_10000712_pt1 | contig 63766 bp, 63 predicted proteins | sample IncBWC12MmetaG_FD_160121 | JGI IMG/M metagenome (GOLD analysis project Ga0210394, IMG submission 160121) | Forest soil microbial communities from Barre Woods Harvard Forest LTER site, Petersham, Massachusetts, United States - Inc-BW-C-12-M | ecosystem: Environmental > Terrestrial > Soil >...
GATCGGGCGTCTTGAACAAGGCGACGCCGTCGTCGAAGGAAAGGCGTTCGCCGGCGAGGACCTTATCGGCAATGGGCCTCAATGTTGCGTCAGTGAGTGTCAGTTCAGCCATAGGAAAGTTTCGAACAATTCAAACGCGCCAAACAGCTACCGCGGCTCCCCAGAACAGCAGGAACAACATACTAATATAGCCGTTCACGGTGAAAAACGCAGCGTTAAGCTTGCTGAGGTCGTTCGCTTTGACGAGCGAGTGCTCGTAACCAAGAAGGACGGCGACCACCGCGATACCGATCCAGGCAGGCCATGGCAGAACGAAACTTGCGGCGAGCCAGCTCAGCAGAATCACCACGCCGACATGCATCATGCGGGAAATGACCAGCGCATTGGCAACGCCGAAGCGCTTCGGGACCGAATAGAGACCGACGTCGGCGTCGAACTGCACATCCTGGCAGGCGTAAAGTACATCGAAACCGCCAACCCACAGGGTTACCGCCGCGCAAAGAATCAGCATGCGCCAGTCGAGGCCGCCGGTGACTGCAATCCATGCAGCCGCGGGAGAGATACCGAGAGCGAAGCCAAGAAAAAGATGAGACCAGGTGGTGAAGCGTTTTGTGAAGGAGTAGAAAAACAGGATCGCGAGAGCGAGCGGCGCCAATTTCAACGCCAGCAGATTGAGTTGCCAGGCGGCCACGAAAAACACCACGATTGCCGCGGTGGTGAACGACCACGCGAAAGAAACCGAAAGCGCGCCCGCAGGAAGCGCGCGCATCCTGGTGCGCGGATTCTCCTTGTCGTAGCGCACATCCACGATGCGGTTAATCGTCATGGCCGCCGACCGCGCGGCAACCATGGCAACCACAATCCAAAGAATCTGACGAAGCGTGGGCCAGCCATGCGTGGTGGCGCGAGCCGCCAATAAGGCGCCGACCAGAGCGAAGGGCAACGCGAACACAGAGTGTTCAAACTTGATCATTTCGAGCACGGTGCGAATGCGGTCAGACATAACGGTTACGACTCCGACTTCCGGGAGCTACCGCTCCAGCGGTACATCTTGTCCTGAGGAAGGCCGGACTGCGCAAGGACGCGGCAGACGTATTGTGTGACGATGTCTTCAATGGATTTTGGCTTGAAGTAAAACGCCGGGGCCACAGGCATAATGACTGCGCCGGCTTGCTGCGCGCGCAACAAATTCTCGAGATGAATGCGATTGAACGGCGTGTCGCGCACACAAAGGACGAGCCTGCGCCTCTCCTTCAGCATCACGTCAGCCGCGCGAGAAACCAGATCGTCGCTCATTCCTCCGGCAATAGAGGCCAGCGCGCCCATAGTGCAGGGAATCACGATCATGGCATCAACGTGGTAGCTGCCGGAGGCAATGGATGCGCCGACATCTTTGTTGGAAATGGGTTCGATCTTCTTGGGCGCGCGGCCCAGAATGCGGCTCGGCAACTTCTTCAGGTCGCCCGAAGTAATTCCAAGCTCTTCCGAAAACAGCCGCTGGCCGGTTTCCGTGACCACCAGGTGAATTCGGGAAACGCGGGCGTCGTCTTCGAGCAACGTGAGTGCTTTTTGCGCCAGGATTGCCCCGCTTGCCCCGGTCACACCAATCGTGATGATTCGTCCCTGAGTGCTAGCCATGGTTTTTCGCGGATAAAGCCAGTCTGGCAGCGGCGACAGGGCAAGTCAAGCGAGCGCCGAGGTGCGCCGGGATAAACCGGCGGGGAGTAGCGAATGAGAGAGTTGTACGGTGCAGGCCTAGCGAGCCGCACCGACCCCGAGTCATGCGTGGACAGGCGTAAGGCTGGGCACGAAGCGTTGACAGGGGCACATGCAGGCGGGGTATCCCTCCCTGCGCTTCGACGCCAAGCATCCGTGGTAAGAGCCGCATGCAGTAACGCGGCACGTGCCGACCTGCGCGGGCGGCGCTGGGCAACGGGCGTCCCTACCGCGACCGAATGTCGGCCGGTCCTGGCCACGCTTCGTTGTGCTAAAATTTTCCCCATAGCGAAACGGTGCCATGAAAAAAGAAGTACCCATTGCCGTGGTTCTCGCCTTTCTGGATGCAATTAATTCGGGGGACGTGGACAAGTTGTGCGCGCTGATGAGCGAAGACCACCTTTTTGTGGACGCACTTGGTAACAAGGTGCAGGGCAGGGAGTCCATGCGCAAGGCGTGGACTGGATACTTTCAATGGTTTCCCGATTACCGGGTGTCTCACGAAGAAATTCTTTCGGATGGCGATCTTGTCGCGGCTTTTGGTGCCGCGGAAGGAACCTACGCGCCGAGAGGGAAACTCGAGAAAAGCAATCACTGGGTGGCGCCCGCCGCGTGGAAAGCTGTCGTGGAAAACGGCCTGGTCAAAGAATGGCGCGTGTACGCGGATAATCAGGCGGCGAGAAAAATCATGAGCCTGCCAAATCCGTGAAGATACACCGACAAACTTCATGAAAGAACCCGAAATCCGCAAATTGTTGGAGGCGGTGCAAAGCGGAAAGCTCAGCGTAAGTGGCGCCACCGCGAAGCTGAAGGATTTGCCGTTTGAAGATATTGATTTTGCAAAGGTAGACCATCACCGCGCGCTGAGGCAAGGGTATGCGGAGGTGGTATTCGGCAAGGGCAAGACTCCGGCGCAGGTTGCGGAAATCGTCCGCACGATGGTTCGGCATGAAGATTCGCACCAAAACATTTTAGTGACGAGGGCGCACGCGAAAACATACCGGGCCGTGAAACGCGTGAGCCGTGGCGCCAAATTTTATTCCGGTTCGAGTGTGATCACCATCGAGCGCAGCAAGGAAATCACGGGGAAAGGTACGATTCTGATCGTTTCAGCGGGGACGAGCGACGTTCCCGTGGCGGAAGAGGCGTTGCTTACGGCGCGGATGATGGGGAATCGCGTGGAGCACCTGTACGACGTCGGCGTGGCAGGGATTCATCGCTTGTTGGAACATCGGGGTATGTTGACGAGGGCCCGGGTGATCATTTGCATTGCGGGAATGGAAGGAGCGTTGCCAAGCGTGGTGGGCGGGTTGGTGGGCGCGCCGGTGATCGCGGTGCCGACCAGCACCGGTTATGGCGCGAGCTTTGGCGGTGTGGCTGCGCTGCTCGGGATGCTGAATTCGTGTGCGTCGAACGTGGCGGTTGTGAATATTGATAATGGATTTGGCGCGGCGTGTGTGGCGTCCTGCATCAATCGCGTGTAGCCGGTTCCGTATTTTTCAGCAAAACTTTCAACACATCGGGCTGTTGAGCGTACCGGATTGCCTTCGGAGCGTCCTTCAAGGGAAACGCGCGAGAGATAAGGGGAGTTGGGTCCACCTTGCCTGAGCGTAGCAGCCCGATAGCTTTGGCGAAGGGCCCGCAGCGCGAGCCGACAACGCTGATTTCATTCACCACGATAGGCCAGGTTTCCACCGGCGCGGCGCCGTGAAACGTCGATTTCAGTAGGAGTGTTCCGCGGGGCTCGGTCATCCGTTGCGCCAGCGTTAGTCCCGTTGGCGAACCAGTTGCTTCTACAACGAGACGATACGAGTCTCGCACACGCGTCAGGTCGCTCGTGTCGCCGCGAATTTTCTTGGTCTCGATTCCTGCTTGACGAGCCAGCTTCAGTTTTGAATCGTGCTTGCCGTATAGCGTGACCCGGGTCCCAGCTGACTGCAAGGCGCGAACGATCAGCTGCGCAAGTTTTCCGTCTCCGAGAACCGCGGCATCTGGAAATTCGTGAAGCGGGATCTGATCTAGGATTTGGCAAGCAGCCGCGAGTGGCTCGATGAAAACTGCCTTTTCGTCAGGCACGTTCGAAGGAATCGTATGAAGGTTCTCAAGCGGTAACGCTAGATATTCCGCGAAAGCTCCATCGTGGGCAACGATGCCAAGCACGGTGCGGCGCGCGCAGTGAGTCTGCAAACCGCGGCGGCAGAATTTGCAGACCGGTTTGTAGCGGTAAGCGGAACAGGAAACATTGATTTCACCGGCGACGCGTTTTCCGAGCCACTGCTTTCGTGCGCCACTGGAAACGCCAGCCACCTCCGCCACGTCGCCGACAAATTCATGGCCGGGCACAGCACGAAACCGATGGTAGCCGCGCAAGATTTCAACATCGGTGTTGCAAATTCCCGCCAGCCGCACGCGGATCAAGGCCCAGTGAGGCCGCGGTATCGGCAAGGACCGACGCGCCTCGCACAGTTTTCCGTTTCTCACGATGAAACAGAGCATGTGCGTTACTTTTCCGATTTTTCGGGCAGAGCGCGGCGGGTCCGGGTGGCCATGCGTTCGAGCAGTTCAAATTTCGCTTCCAATCGGTTCAGTCTGCGGTCCAACTCCTCGTTGGTGACAGCAATCGTTTTCACTCGATCCGTCAAATCATTGACGCGATGGTCGATCAGCACAATCTGGCGAAGCGCGTCGAATGCCTCGCGCGGCCAACTCACGCTCTTTTCCTCATGCGCTTTAGAACCTGGTCGACGAATGCGATCGTTTCGTCCAGTCTCTTGATGCTTCGTTTTGCGGACTCATTCGCAGCGCGTGCCAGCAGGCTAAGTTGTTCTTCGGTTTCGACAGGAATGTCCAAATACATGTCGATCGCATTGCGCACTTCCTCGGAAAAGGAGCGGCCGCGCCTTTTGGCTCGACGAGCCAGGCGCGCTTTTTGCTTGGGATCGAGATGGATCAATGCAGTGGCTATAGCTCGCTCCTATATCACACCTATATCGTAGCACGGCTGGCAGGGCGTTTTTTACGACAACGCCGCGGTAATCGCCTGGGCGAGTTGAGGCTCCTGTTCTGGGAACACGGTGCGCAAGTCGAGGATCAGGCTGTCGTCTTCGATGCGGGCGATCACCGGAATGCCACTAACCCCCGCGCGCAGCCGCGTTTCGAGGTCGGCTGTGGAATAGCGCGCACTGGTAACGCGGAGCAGCTTTGTCGGCAGCGTTTGGGCGGGAGTCGATCCACCGCCTACCAAGGAATTTCCGTCCACAGTATCGATTTGAGCGCCGGTCGATTCGACCTGATAGGCGAGAGAATCGCAAAGCTTCCGAGTACGGTGCCCAATTTCATCCGCGGTTGCGCGAATCATCCTTTGCGCCGGAATCTCGCTCCACGCGGCGCGAAGGTAAGCATGCAAGGTTGCCTCCATCGCCGTGATCGCCAGCTTGTCGACCCGCAAGGCGCGGTACAGAGGATGCTTGCGGACCTCCCTAGCCAAATCCTTCTTTCCGGCGATCATGCCGGCCTGCGGTCCGCCGAGGAGCTTGTCGCCGCTGAATAGCACCAGAGAAAAGCCCGCCGCGATGCTTTCTCGCGCCGTCGGCTCATGAATTCCAGCAGGGGAGAGATCCACCAGGCAGCCGGAGCCTAGATCTTCCACCACGGGTACGCCACAGCGCTCGCCGAGCGAAATCAATTCAGCTACTTCCGGCTTTTCGGTGAAGCCGGTCAGGGTGAAATTCGAAGGATGCACGCGCAACAGCAAACGCGTCTTCTCGTTGATCGCATTTTCATAATCGGCGATGTGCGTGCGATTGGTAGTCCCCACTTCGCGCAGGACGGCACCGCTTTGCTCCATGATATCCGGGATGCGAAAGCCGTCGCCGATTTCAATTAATTCTCCACGGGAGACGATCACTTCGCCGCCGCGAGCCAGGGCCGCCAGTGTCACAAGCACTGCTGCCGCGCAGTTGTTGACCACAATCGCGGCTTCGGCTCCAGTCATTCGCTCGATCAACCGCGAAAGGTGCACGTCACGTTTGCCCCGCGCTCCGGCGGAAAGATCGTACTCAAGGTTGGAGTACTGCGTCGCCGTTTTCCGAAGCTCCTCAATCGCCGCGGACGTAAGCGGAGCACGCCCGAGGTTTGTGTGCAGAATCACCCCCGAAGCGTTGATCACAGGGCGAAGGGACGGCGCTAGTTCAGTGTCTACCGTTTGCACAACACGTTGTGCAAGAGTAGCGGACGCGATCGCGCCCTCATCCGTCACTTGTTGCGAGATAATCTCGCGCCGCGCGTGGTTCAAGACCTCGCGAACTGTCGCGACGGCGTAGCCGCGTTCCACAGTGCTGCAGAGCGCGACGATTCGCGGGTGCAGCAACATCTCGTCCACCGAAGGGAGGCGACGCAACAACGCAGCCTGATCCGCGGAGGGAGCGCGTTTGGCGGGAATGGACATGGTGCCATTTCATCATAGCCGCTGCGCGCTCGCAATTGCGCACGCCACCCCTTCTGGTCGTCGGTACAGTGCCGGCCCGGTGGCGCAGTGTCCCATGCGCCGACACGCGTTTACATGGCGGTTGACGCGGACCGCCTCCCCTCCTACGATGTGAGGGTCGATACTCCCCGAAAACCATGGCCACCATTGACGAAGAACTCGCGCAGATGGAGCGCGACATCCGCCAGCTTAAGATCGAATACGACATGTTTTTCGGCGGCGGGAGGAAGCGCCCTCCCACCGAAATCGAATGGCGCATTGAACTCATTGTTAAGCGCTACGCGGAACGAGGCGGCGAAATGAAATTTGTCCAGCGCTTCCGCTTCAACAATCTCACGCAAACCTACGCCAAATATAAGGACGTTTTCCGCAAACGCATGGCGAAGCGCGAAGAGGGCAAAGTCGAGCGACATTTTGGCGCCGCGGCAAAAGCCATCGAAGCAGAGCGCGCCCGGGCACAGGCCCAGACCCCAACGCCGAAAGTGACCGAACCAGCGCCACCTCCCGCTGTTGCTGCCCCGGCGGAACACAAGTCCTTCCGCATGGCTTTCTCCGAGCCCGAAAAAGAGGAGCAGAAGGTGGACCAGCTCTACCAGGCATTTGTAGATGCGAAAAAACAAGCCGGCGAAGCGACCGACCGAGTCACACGCGCAGGCTTCAACGAATTTGTTCGCAGAAAAACCAAAGATCTGCAGGCCAAAAAGAATTGCCGCGATGTGGAATACGTTGTGGAAACCGTGGATGGCCAGGTCAAACTGAAAGCCCTCGTGAAATCCTAATCGCGCGCGTCAGATTTTTCCCACAGCCCGTGCTTTTCGAAACTCTACTCCTCCGCGTAAACTAACAGGTCCGATTACCCCTGGAGGAACCCATGGTCGTAGAGCGGGCCCTGCTGAGCGTGTTTGACAAGACCGGCATCGTGGAATTCGCCAGGAAGCTGGCGTCGCTGAGAATCGAAATTCTGTCGACCGGCGGCACGGCAAAACTGTTGCGCGAGCAGGGCGTCCCGGTCAGAGACGTGTCCGAATTTACAGGATGGCCGGAGATGCTGGGTGGACGCGTGAAAACGCTGCACCCCAAGGTCCATGGCGGGCTGTTGTTTCGCCGCGATCATGTCGACGATCAAAAGCAGGCCAAGGAACACGGCATCACGCCGATCGATCTGGTGGTCGTAAACCTCTATCCCTTCGAAGAAACCGCCGCGAAGGCGTATTTGCCGGCGGAAGAGCTTATTGAAAACATCGACATCGGCGGACCGACGATGCTGCGCTCTGCGGCCAAAAATTTTGAAGGCGTTACGGTGGTGACCGATCCGGCCGATTACGAACAGGTCGCTGCGGAGTTGCAAACTCACCGCGAGACCTCTCTGGCGCTGCGATTGGAATTGGCGCGCAAAGTGTTTGCCACGACGTCACGCTATGACGGGCTCATCACCATGAACCTCGAGCGCCTGGCACTGAACGAAAACAAACTGGAGGTGCAACCCAAGCCGGTGCTGCCGGAGCGCGTTCATCTGGCGTTGTGCCGTAAGCAGGAACTCCGCTACGGCGAAAATCCTCATCAATCCGGAGCGCTGTACATACCCGCGGGGCGCCCTCTTGAAGGACTGGCAGCCGCTAAGCAATTGCAAGGCAAGGAACTCTCCTACAACAACTACGTGGACCTTGAAGCAGCGCGTAACACCGTAGCCGAGTTCGAAGGTCCGGCCGTGGTGATCATCAAGCACAACAATCCGTGCGGCGCAGCGGAACAAAAGACGCTGCTGGATGCGTATACAAAAGCGTTTGCGTGTGACCCGCTTTCCGCGTTCGGTGGGGTATTGGCGTTCAACCACATCGTGGACGCAATAACAGCAGAGGCGGTGGTAAAGCTGTTTGTTGAATGCATTGTGGCTCCCGGTTTCGCGGACCGCGCGCAGGAGATTTTCGCAGCAAAGAAAAATCTGCGCCTGCTGGTGCTGCCCCATGGAGGACTCGAGCTCGATAGGGAACTGCAGTTGAAGCGCATCCTGGGTGGCGTCCTGGTGCAGCAGCCGGACCTCGGTAGCTTGAAGGGCGTGGAATTGGCAGTGGTTACGAAGCGTGCACCGACAGAAGCCGAGCTCACCGACCTGAAGTTTGCTTGGAAGGTCTGCAAACACGTGAAGTCGAATGCCATCGTGTTTGCCAAGGACGGGGCTACCCTGGGCGTCGGCGCGGGCCAGATGAGCCGCGTGGATTCCGCGCGAATCGCCATCGCGAAGGCGCAGAAGTCACTTCAGGGAACCGTCGTGGCCTCAGACGCGTTCTTTCCCTTTTCAGACGGCGTGGAAGAATCCGCGAAGGCCGGCGCAACCGCTGTGATTCAACCCGGCGGATCGGTAAAGGACAACGAAGTTATTGCCACTGCCGACCGTTTGGGTTTGGCGATGGTGTTTACCGCCATGCGTCACTTCCTACACTAAGTTTCCTCTGAGCGCCGTTTGGCAAGTGAGGTTCTGAAGTTACAAACCAATGTCGCGCACGGGGATCGGTCTTGGCTATATTTCGATAAGTGCAGAAATATGGTTGTATCGCAACTCTTTTATTTCGGAAACCCTTCTTTTCCCTCGTACATCCAACTAACGGAGACCCATGGCCTGCCGCGAAACGCCTTGTATTTGGCTTTTGACCCCGTTGTTCCTGCATGGGATACTTTGAATTCCGGAATATTTATGACCCTACGACATCTAGCATGCACTTTTGGTTTGGCCGCACTAATAACTCTTCCCGCCTTCGGCCAGAGCCCCCTCATCGCCCCTTCGGCGCCTGTCGAACAGCCCGGCGAAAAATTGACGCCGCGTGCCGACGCCTATTTCAACTTTACGATGGGCCATCTTTACGAACTTCAGTACGAGCAGACCAGCCAGCCGGAGTACGCGACAAAAGCCATCGAGGCTTATAAGAAGGCCTATGCCGTGGATGCGAAGTCGCCGATTATCGGCGAGCGCCTGGCGGAGATGTATTGGAAAGCCCAGCGGGTACACGAGGCGATCAACGAAGCCAACGAAATTCTGAAGCACGATCCGGATGACCTGGCGACGCATCGGTTGTTGGGGCGCATTTATCTCCGCAGCCTCGGCGATGTCAACGGTGCCAGCGGGCAAACCGAGACGGTAGCCAAGGCCCTTGCCGAATATGCGGAAGTGCACCGCCTCGATCCCGGCGACGAAGAAGCTGCGATCTGGCTCGCGCGCCTGTATCGCTTGCATAACGAGCCGGAGAAAGCCGAAAAGGTACTACGGAAGATGTTGGAGGACGATCCGGGCGACGAAGCTGCGGCCGAACAGTTGACGCAACTTTTGCTCGACGAGAATAAAGCGGACGAAGCTGTCCAACTCCTTGAAGGAATGGCGGCGCACTCTTCTTCGGCGACAATTTTTGATTTGCTTGGCGACGCGTATACCCAGACGCATAACTACCCCAAGGCGGAAGCGACCTATCGCAAGGCCGCTGATCTGGATCCCTCCGAAGTGAATCACCTTCGCGGACTGGCCCAGACGCTCTTGACGGAAGAAAAGTATTCCGACGCGCTGGTGGCGTACCAAAAGCTGACGGATTTGATGCCGGACGATGCCGACAATTATGTGCATATGGCGGAGATCTACCGCCAACTGCATCAGTTGGATAAAGCGGAAGAAAACCTGGCCAAAGCGCAACAGTACGATCGGGGTAGTTTGAATGTGCAGTACAACCAGGCGATGATCTATGAAGCCCAGGGCCGCTACGATGACGCCATCCGCGTAATTTCCGACGCAATCACGGGAGTCAAAGCGCAGTCCGCGGTTATACCTTCGCGGCAGCGTCAGCTTGCGATCCTGTATCAACAGCTCGGCATGCTGTATCGCGATGTGCAGAATTACTCGGCGGCGGTCTACACCTTCCAGGAGCTGGGCCACCTAGGCGACGAAGAGGATCACCGCGCCCGATTGCTGATCATGGATACCTATCGCTTAGCGAAGGATATGCCGAAGGCGCTACAGGCCGGCCGGGAGGCCATGGCGAAATATCCAAACGACCCGCAGATTCGCGCCAGCCTGGCATTGTTACTCGGTGAAAATCAGCAGACCGATGAAGCGGTCAAACTGTTGGAGCCGGGCTTGAACGGTTCGAAGGAAGACCGCGACATTTATCTCGATTTGTCCCAAGTGTACGAACGCGGTCGCCGTTATTCAGACGCCGAACAAGCCGCGCGCAAAGCTGAATCGTTCGCCACCGATCCGCAGGACAACGAAACTGCATGGCTGATGCTCGGGGCGGTCTATGAACGCCAGAAGCAGTACGACAAAGCGGAAGAGGAATTCAAGAAGGTGTTGGACGTCAATCCCAAGAATGCGCAGGTGTTGAACTATTACGGCTACATGCTGGCGGATCGCGGCGTGCGCCTCGACGAGGCCCACGACCTGATTCGACGAGCCGTGGATATGGAGCCGCTCAACGGCGCTTATCTGGATAGCCTGGGCTGGGTTTATTTCAAACAGAATAAGTTGGAAGAAGCCGAATCCATGCTGCGCAAGGCGGTGGAGCACGAGCCGCACGACCCGACCATTCGCTCGCATCTCGGCGACGTCTATGCCAAGCAAGGCCATATGGATCAAGCGGCAGCCGAATGGGAGAAGTCCCTGAACGAGTGGCGCCGGTCCTTGCCCGCGGACCTGGAAAGCGATAAAGTCGCGGAAGTCGAGAAGAAGCTCAACCAGGTGAAGCACCGCGTGGCGCAGAAGTCCCCGGCCACCGACGCCAAACCCTAAGCTCGAAGAATGCGCGAAATCCGAATCCCAGCGTTCGCCAAACTGAATCTGCGTCTGGACGTGCTGGGAAAGCGCGCCGATGGCTATCACGAAGTCCGCAATATTCTCCAAACGGTCACACTGCACGACACGCTGCGGTTTCGGGCCGGCCGCGGTGCGAGCATTGAACTTTGCATCGCAGGTGATCCGCAGCTCTCGGAGGAAGGTGCGGAGAAAAATCTGGTCTATCGCGCGGTGGACGCCCTGCGCCGTGAACTGAGAATCCGTGGTGGCATCGAGATCTTGCTGCAAAAGACAATTCCCGCCGGCCGCGGACTCGGTGGCGGATCGAGCGATGCCGCGGCTGCGCTGCTGGGCTATTTGCAATTCACACGAAAAAAGCTGCACCCAAGGCGATTGTTAGAGATCGCCTCCGGGTTGGGCGCCGACGTACCGTTTTTTCTCCTCGGCGGCCGGGCTCTGGGAATCGGAAAGGGAGATGAAATTTATCCCCTTCCGGACATTCCCAAGCAAACGCTGCTGATTGTTTCGCCCAAAGATATTCACGTCCCGACGCCGGACGCCTACCGCTGGCTCCATGCGCCGGAGTTAGCTTCATTGACAAAATCCGCCGTCAACCATAAACTGTTTGAGTTCTGTGCTCTGTGCTGGAGTGCGCAGGGAGAGCCGCTCTCGAATGATTTCGAGGAAGCCGTTTTCCGGCGCCATCCCCGTTTGAGTCGCATCCGGCGGGCGTTACTTCAGGGAGGAGCGTCAGAAGCCTTGCTGGCTGGTAGCGGTTCGGCGGTGTTTGGAGTTTTCCCGAGCCCAGCAAAGGCGCGCCGAGCCGTTGTCGGGTTTCCGCACGATCAGACCTTCGTCTGCGAGACAATTTCGCGGAGCAGCTACGCTCGAAGGATGAAAGTCGCGGATGTTGTGTGACCTGCGACGCTCTCCGCTCTTCTGACTCTCTTGTTTTCACTTAGTCCAGACGCGGCCCTGTTTGGAATTAGCGTCATCGCAGAGCGGTGACGGGTGTGAGTGCGTCGTGAACGACGAGAGATTCAAGATTTTCAGTGGGACCGCGAATCCGCCGCTGGCCGAGGCGATCTGTAAGCACCTGAATGTGCCGTTGGGCAAGGCGTTGCTCGGGCGATTCAGTGACGGCGAGATTTATTTTCAGATTTTGGAGAACGTTCGCGGCGCGGACGTATTCGTCGTGCAGCCTTGCTCGTATCCGGTGGACAACCACCTGTTCGAGTTGCTTTTGATGATCGACGCGTTCAAGCGCGCGTCAGCTTGGCGTATCACCGCCGTTTTGCCGTACTACTGTTATGCGCGGCAGGACCGCAAAGACAAGCCGCGTGTGCCGATATCCGCGAAGCTCGTGGCGGACTTGCTGGAAACGGCGGGCGCCAGCCGCGCTTTGACGTTAGATTTGCACGCACCGCAGATTCAGGGATATTTCGACGTGCCGGTAGACCATTTGTACGGTTCGCCGGTGTTGGTCGATTATTTCCGGCACAAGAAATTGCCGAAACTGACAGTGGTCTCGCCGGACGCCGGGGGCGTCGAACGAGCCCGGGCGTTCGCGAAAAAACTGGATGCGCCGCTGGCCATCGTGGACAAGCGCCGCGTGGATTTGGATGTGACGGAAGTGATGAATTTGATCGGTGACGTGAAAGGCCGCAATACCTTGATTGTCGACGACATTATCGACACGGCGGGAACCCTAGTGAAGACCGCCGACGCGTTGATCCGAGAGGGTGCCACGCAAGTGTACGCGGCATGTACCCACGCGATTTTCTCGGGCCCGGCAGTCGACAGGCTGGAGGGTTCGAAAATCACGGAAGTGGTGGCCACGGATTCCGTGCCGCTGTCCGAAGCGGCCAAGAAGATGAAGAATTTGCGAATTCTGAGTGTTGCGGATCTGCTCGCCCGCGGCATTCGCTCGATCCATGAGGAGACGTCGATTAGCGAGCTGTTTACGTGAATGATTCGGCGCACATTTGCGCCGGAAGAGATTCCAGGAAGGAAACAAGCTATGGCTCAGATTGTTGTACAAGGGGCGCCCCGAAACTTACGGGGCAAGAACGAAGCGAGGCGTTTGCGGGTGACCGGCAGCGTTCCGGCTACGCTGTATGGCGGAAAGGGCGAAGCTGAGGCGCTTGCAGTGAACACCAAGCAGGTGACAGCGATTCTGAGGTCGGAAACCGGCCACAACACGCTGTTTCAAGTTGAATTCGGTGGCAAACAGGAACCCGCCATCGTGAAGGACTGGCAAGTCGATCCGGTCAGCGGCCGTTTGCTGCACGTCGATTTGATGCGCGTGGCCATGGATGTTCGCATGCGGGTGAAAGTGCCGGTGCACACGTTTGGCGAGCCTTCGGGCGTGAAGGTGCAAGGCGGCGTGTATGAAATCGTCGCGCGCGAAGTGGAAGTGGAATGCTTGCCGGCGGATATCCCGACGGAATTCAAGGTGGACGTCAGCGGACTGGCGCTGAACCAGAGCTTGCGCGCGAGCGATCTGTCGATCGACACGACCAAGATCAAGCTGATCACCGAAGCGAATGCGGTGCTTGCCCACGTTGTGGCGCTGCGCGTTGAAGAAGAGAAGCCCGCGGAAGCGGCGGTGCCGGGAGCGACGCCGGCCGAGCCGGAGGTCATCAAGAAGGGCAAGAAGGAAGTGGAAGGCGAGGAAGGCGCCGAGGTCGGCGAAAAAGCGGAGAAGCAGGAGAAGGGCGAGAAGAAGAAGTAATTCTTTTTCACGCGATTCGCTGCGGAATCTATGCGGCTCATTGTTGGCCTTGGCAATCCTGGCCCGGAATATCAGTGGACGCCGCATAATCTCGGTTTCCTGGCCGTGGATGAACTTGCCAACCGGAACGGAATCCGGGTGGAGCGACCGGAAGCACAGTCGCTCGTGGGGCTCGGGAAAGTGGCCGGTGAGGAAATCATCCTCGCCAAGCCTCAGACGTACATGAACCTCAGCGGCAATGCGGTGGGCCGGCTGATGGACAAGTACGAAGTCGAACCTGCGGAGTTGCTGGTGATGTTTGACGAGCGGGATCTGCCGTGGGGCATGATCCGCGTCGGCGAACGAGGAAGCCCCGGGACGCACAACGGGGCAAAATCGGTCACCGATGCCGTAGGAACACAGGAATTCGCGCGCTTGCGACTGGGCTGCGGGCCCGATCGTCCGGTTGGCGACTTGGCGGCCTACGTTTTGCGGCCGATGAAGAAAGCGGAGCTGGAAGTAGCCGGTGAAATGGTGGCCAGCGCAGGAGACGCCGTGGAGTTGCTGTTGACGCAAGGCATCGCGGCGGCGATGAACAAGTTCAACCGCAGGGCCACACCACCGACGGCCACGGAGTAGTTTTCGGTTTTGTCGCCCTCGCCTAGTGAGACGGGCCAGTTTGTCGAGTTTTCCGGGTGGAACACCCGGAGCAGGAAGAAACGAGGTAATCATGGAAGAACGTTTGTACGATCTGGTCTTCATCGTTCGCCCGGCTACGCCGGAAGAGGAAATCAAGAAGGTCCTCTCGACGCTGGAGCACGCCTGCACGGAAAAGGGCGCGAAGATTGAAAAGGCCGAAACCTGGGGCACGCGCAAGCTGGCCTACAAAGTGATGAAGCACCGCGAGGGGATTTATTTCTACCAGCAGGTGCGCACGTCACACGGCGAACTGCTGCACGAATTGGAACGCCGTTTGGGTGTGCTGGACGCGGTCATCAAATATCAAACCGTGCGTCTAGACGAAGACCTGAAGCGGCAGAAGAAACTTGTGCACAAACGCGAACAGCGCGCCGCGCGGCGTCCGCGACGCCCGGCTCCGGCTCCCGCTCCTTCGGCCGCGCCGGTCGCCGAGCAGAACTCACCGGCGAATTGAGCACGAGTTTCAAAAAAGTTTACATTGGAACGCTCCGTCGCTGATGCCCGGAGCGACATTGGAAAGGTAGGAAAGTATGTCAGAGGAACAGAAGCAAGGGCAGGCCGCTGCGCCAGCGCCGGCGCGCGACAACGCCGAAGGCGGGCAGAGCGCGCCCAGCGGACATCAAGGCGGGCCGAGTGGGCCTCGCCGCGAAGGCGGAGGCGGACATTCTGCCGGAGGCCGTCGTGAAGGCGGTCCCGGCGGTGGAGGCCGTCGTGAAGGCGGACCGGGCGGTGGCGGTCCGGGCGGACCCGGCGGCCCGCGTCGCGGCAAGCGGCAATATTTCCGCAAGAAGAAAGTCTGCAAGTTCTGTGTCGAGAAGATGGACTTTATCGACTACAAACGCGCGGACATTCTTTCGCAGTTTGTTCAAGAGCGCGGCAAGATTCTCCCCCGCCGCATGACGGGTGTTTGCTCGCGGCACCAGCGGTGGCTCGGCGTCGCTATAAAGCGCGCCCGCAACATCGCGTTGCTGCCATTTGCCGGCAGCGCCGCAGGCACGCTGGCGCCTCGCGCCGTCGAAGCCCACAAGAGCTGACGTGGCGCCGTGACGCTCTGCCGATAACACCAATCGTCATTCCGAACGGAGTCTGCGAAGTGAGGAAACCCTCTTCTTCTTCGCCCAGGTTTCGAAAAAAGAATTAGGAGATTGTCATGCAGATCATTCTTCAAGAAGATGTCGAAAAGCTCGGCCACCGCGGCGACGTGGTCACCGTGAAGCCCGGCTATGCGCGCAATTTTCTGTTGCCGAAGAAACTCGGCGTAGAAGCCACCCCGGGCAATATGAAGGCGCTCGAACGGATTCGTGGCGCGTTGGCGAAGAGAACCGCCACGGAATTGGACGCCGCAAAGAAGCAGGCGGAATTGCTGAATCAAGCCTCGCTGAAATTTGCGCGCAAGACAGGGGAGAGCGATCAAATGTTCGGCTCCGTGACTACTGGCGACATCGCGGATGGCCTGAAGGCCCAGGGCTTCTCGGTCGACAAGCGTCAGGTCCAGATTGCCGAACCGCTTAAGTCCCTCGGTGAATTTCCGGTGACGGTAAAGGTGTTCCGCGACGTAACCGCCGAGATTAAAGTCCACATCGAAAAAGAAGCTTAGCTCGCCTGTTTTTGTCGAATTACAACCGGGGCAAAGTTCGTGTGCCCTTTTTATTTTTGCGGCGGAGCAAATGCCTCGGCTACCACCTCGACCTCTGGCGGCTTCCAGGTTCCGCCGGAAAGGTTCGTGACCAACGCCGCCACCACGTGAGATTCAGGATAGAGGATCAATTGCGAGGTTCCACCAATCGATCCCCCGGAATGCTCGTAAACCAGCCTTCCCGAATGCGATTTGTGAATGAACCAGCCGACGCCGTACTGAATGGACTCACCGGTTTTCGTTTTTTGGGGAGTGAACATGGTTTTCAGCGATTCCACTTTCAGAAAACTCGGTTGCATCACAGTCGAACCGAATTTAACAAGGTCTTCGGCGGTGGAAAGGAATCCTCCACCCGCCCATTTGTAGCTGTTGTCCACGTACGGCGCGTTTTCTTGGCGGCCGTCTTTCGCCAGTTCGTAAAACCGCGAACGCTGCTCAATGATCTGAGTATTCTGGTCCGCCGTCGTGTGCACAAGGCCCATCGATGTGAAGACGTGCTGCTGCATGTAGGGCAAAAACGGTTCGCCTGATGCGGATTCGATCACCGCGCTCAGCAGATTGTAGCCATAGCTCGAGTAACTGAATTTGGTTCCCGGCGGAGCCACGAGAGGATCATCTTCAAATATCTTCAGAGCCTCAAGGATATTGTCGTAGTGCCGCTGGATCTCCATCTCGTCGCCTTTGTAGTGGCGAATTCCCGCGAGATGCCCGGCGACCATGCGCACCGTGATGGGCGAGCCCTTGTCGGGAAACGAGGGCACATAGTTCTGCACCGGCGCGTCCAGATCGAGCTTTCCGGCTTCGACGAGTTGCATGAGCGCGGTGGCGGTTAAAGGTTTAGAGATGCTGCCAATGCGAAATTTGGTCGTAGGCCAAACCGGCACTCGCTCTTCCAAATCGGCAAATCCAAAGGCTTCCGAGTAGAGAATCTTGCCATCCACGGCCACGGCGAGCGCTAGTCCGGGGGTTCCACGCGCCAGCCATTCCTTGGCCTGCTTGTCTGCGTTCTCTCTCGCAGCTGTGTAAGGCGCAGCGGAAACCGCAGTTTGGTCGTGGGCCGTGAGCGTGGAGCCCAGGTACACGCCAGCGCAGCACATCGCCAGCACCAAGCTGCAAATCCATCCGATTTTCTTGTAAACGTAAGCCGAAATCATCGACGCCTCCGCGAAAATCAAATCAAAATGTTGCCACATTCCTAATGGAACGGTTATGGTTTATCGGTTTACGCATGACGGTTAACATTACACGATGAACAGGTGATCCGGTCATTTCGCTGCCGTGGGTCAGAAAACCTGCATGACCGCGAGCGCGTCCAGCGCTTTGCTTCGTTCGAGCCGATCGCTCGCCGAAAACTGCGGCTGTTGGACAGCGCAGCGGAATGGCACGATCTTATTTCATCTCGAGGAAACCCGTTCAAGGGAGAACGGCGCGGACCGTAGAGCATCCGCTGTGACGACATTACCGTGGAAATTGTCGTCGATAATCGTTAGGGAGTGCAAGCATGACGCGCCGGAAAAAACTTCTGCCGCCGATCCATCAGGTGAAAATTCTACGGAAAGAGTAGTTCAAGCCAGTAGGGCTGAGCAGAACCGGTTGGCGCTCGATTTGCGTGTTCCGTCACACGTATCTCCGAGATTGTCCACGAGTGGCGAGGAATAACTACCGATACCGCCTTGCGTTTGGCTCGCTTAGCACCAGCGCGCGTTACTGCGTCAATCTTCCGTCGGCCGATGATTTGGAACTCGCGGAAGACGAACTCGCAACGCAGATCGAACAGGAAGTCCGGCGCGTCGATCATCACCAGGCGGTCTCTGTCAAGTAGTTTTCCAACTATATTCTGTTCCAGAAGTTTTTCACTGCTTTTCCTTCGCGATTCACAGGCAGTTGGATTGACGCGAGTGGATGATCCGCGCAAAATCAATTCAGAAATCCGGCGCAGCGGGGAAGTCTCGCTGGAAGAAATCCAGGCTTGCCGCCAGGCGAGCGCGGTGCTATATATAGCGAAAGAAAAGCGAAACGTAAACTAACTGCACAGATGCCTGCCGATTCCATTCTCGAACGCCCCCTTCCGAATAACCTCGATGCCGAGCGCTCGATCCTCGGCGCGATTCTGCTCGACAACAACGCACTGAACACCGCCATGGAAGCGCTGAAGGCTGAGGATTTCTTCCTCACGCAACACCGGCACGTCTTCCAGCAAATGATTGCGCTCGGAGAAGCCCAGCACGCCATCGATCTGGTGACGCTGACGGAAGAACTGCATCGGCGCGGCGAGCTTGAGGCGGCGGGCGGCGCGCCATATCTGGCCAGCCTCGTCGACGGTGTGGCGCGCGTTTCGAACGTCGAGCACTACGCGCGCATTGTCAAAGAAAAAGCGATGCTCCGCAATCTGATTCACGCCTCCGACAAGATCAAGCAGAGCGCATTTGAAGGGGAGGATGGCGCGGATGCCATCCTCGACGGCGCCGAATCGAGCATCTTCGCCCTCGCCGAAGACCGCGTCAAGGCCGGGCTGATCCCGATCAAAGAAATCGTCCACGAAAACTTCGACCGCCTGGAAAAAATCTTTCGCGAAGGGAAGAGCATCACCGGCATTTCCACTGGTTACGGCGAACTTGACAAGCTGCTTTCCGGCCTGCAGCCATCCGAATTGATCATTCTTGCCGCCAGACCGTCACAGGGGAAAACCGCGTTGGCCCTCAACCTCGCAGAAAATATTGGCATCCGCGGCGGCTTGCCAGTAGCCGTGTTCAGCCTGGAAATGTCCAAAGAGTCGCTCCTGCAGCGGCTGGTGGCCTCTGTGGCGCAAGTGGACGCCCACAAATTTCGTAGCGGCCATTTGAGCCGCGAGGATTGGAGGCGCATGACCGAGGCGCTCAGTACGATTTCCTCCGCTCCTCTGTGGGTGGATGATGCGGGCTCAACGAGTGTGCTCGAAATCGGCGCAAAGGCCAGGCGCCTGAAGCGCGACAAAGGCCTTTCTCTGCTCGTCGTCGACTATCTGCAGTTGATCACCGGCCGTGGTCGCTTCAATTCGCGTCAGGAAGAGGTCGCCAGTATTTCCCGCGGCTTGAAAGGCCTTGCCAAGGAATTGCAAATTCCCGTGCTGGTGCTCAGCCAGCTTACCCGCGCCCCGGAGCGCGACGAACGCGGCCCCCAGCTTTCGGACCTCCGGGAATCCGGCGCCATCGAACAGGATGCCGACGTGGTGATGTTCATTTACCGCCCGAACTTTTTCAACTTGAACGCCACGCCAGAAGAACGCGACATGGCGGACATCCTCATCGCCAAGCAGCGCAATGGCCCGACCGACAAAGTGAAGTTCGTCTTCCGTAGCCGCCTGACGCGCTTCGAAGAAGCCGCCCCCGATGCGTTCTCGCAGTTCACCGGCGGCGACGACGGAATGTAATTCCAGACACACCGCGTCGATTGGCCCACGACAGGCCATGCTGTTCCGCTGTGGACCCTCCACCGGACCAAAGTCCTCGTACGATAAATCGTTTAAAATCAGTGGGCTCTAGGACCAACGGATGTCGTCAGCTCGCTACGTGATGGTAGTGTTGCTGGCCGCTGACGTGCTCAATTGCCTGTTGTCATTCACGCGCCGTTCTTTTTGAGGTCCGGCGCGAATGCCGTACACTAGATTTCCGGAAGATTTCATGGCGCAAACGAAAAAGTCCCCCGTCGATTTTGGGGGCCGTCCCGTGTGGGCGGAAGTATCGCTGAACGCGCTTCGCCAAAATCTCGAAGCGATTCGCGCGTATGTAAATCCAACGACCGAAAAGCGCGAAACTCGGCGCGGAATTCTTTCCATCGTCAAAGGCAACGGTTACGGGCATGGCGGGCCCGAAGTTTCCAAGGCTCTCGAACGATTTGGGTCCGATTGGTTTGGCGTCGCTTCCGCGGGGGAAGGTCTGGAACTCCGCAAAGCCGGCGTGCGCAAACCCATTCTGGTGCTCGGCGGCTTCTGGCCTGGCGAAGAAAAAAATCTCGTCGAGCATAATCTGACGCCCGCGATCCACCGCTGTGAGCACCTGACACTTTTCCATGCGGCGGTCGCCAAGGCTCGCAAGCGGGACGTCGCGATTCATCTCAAGATCGACTCGGGCATGAATCGCCTGGGCCTCGCACCGAGCGACATGGACTGCTTCGCCAACCAACTTGCCAAATGCAAGCGTCTCCAACTTGACGGCACATTCACACATCTGGCTTCATCGGAAGTTCTGACCGATACGCCCATAGGCCGGCAGACGGCGGAACAATTACAGCGTTTCTACGGCGCGATCGATCGCTTGCGCGCTCTCGGCGTGTACCCTGGCACGGTCCACATCGCCAACAGCGCGGCCACCGCGGCGCGTCCGGAGACTTGGGCGGACATGGTGCGTCCCGGCGCGCTTTTGTACGGCTACCACCCAGGTTTTGACCCCATGGAACGCCGATTTGAATTTGAGGCGAAGCTTCCGCTGCGCCCGGTCATGAGCCTGCGTGCTCGTCTATTGAACGTTCGTTCCGTGCCTCGTGGTGCCAGCGTCGGCTATGACGGAAGCTGGGGGGCCGAACGCCCTTCCCGTGTCGCCATCATGGCGGCGGGCTATGGCGATGGCATTCATCGCTCCCTCGGAAACCGCGGCACTGTGGCTATTCGGAGCTACATTGCCCCGATCATCGGGATCGTCTCAATGGATGTGACGATGCTGGACGTGACGGACATTCCGGATGTGGCGATCGGAGACATTGCAACGGTCTATGGAACCGATGGAGACAACGTTTATCCCGCAAACGTAGTTGCGCGCAGCATCGGGACTGTGACCTCTGATTTGATCTCTGGTGTCGGAAGCCGCGTAAAACGGTTTTATATTCCATAGATCAACTTCTTCTTCCCCGAAGCTGTTTCCTGGTTTTCTTCCACTTGACGAAACTACGATCCGAAGGCTATACACTTGAACACGTTCACGGCCCGGAAATGGATGGCTCATCCCAATTGCTACCGACAGTCGAAACCTCCGGGCGAAGCGAATCCTGCTAGATTGCGAGGATCTTGTGGGCCAACTGAAGGTGCATCGCCGCGCCAGCGCGCCACAGAACATGGCGGATTATTTTGGCGCTTCCGTCAATCCCGGAAAACCATCTTCCGGCCGCAGGTTCCTCGGCCAGACTTGGGATTTTTGGGCCATGCGAGTCGCGCTGGTCGGCGCCACCTGCGTTCTTTGCTACAACCTCGGTCCCTTCGGGATTCACGGCCTGCCGGCGGCCGGTCTTGGCTTTCTGGTGGCGATGGTCATTCTGCTGGCGGAATTACGATTGCGCCGCGCGGAGATCAGCGGGCTTGTGGGGGGAACCTGCGGTGCGGCTCTGGGTCTGCTCGCCTCCCTCCTCATTACCCTCGTGATCTCCCGCACGGCCGAACCTGAACCTACCAAGTCCTTCCTTGAATTTACTTCGCTTTTCGCCTTTGGATATCTCGGCCTGGTGGTTGGCTCCTCCAAAGGAAGCGCCTTGCGCCATATCCCGTTGCCGCGTTCCGTGGAGGTCCCCGCCGCAGCGGTGCAACCCATGAAGCTACTCGATACCAGTGCCATGATCGACGGCCGGATCGCCGATATTTGCGAGACACATTTTCTCGACGGGACACTCGGAGTTCCTCGGTTTGTGCTTCACGAGCTCCAGCAAGTGGCCGATTCTTCCGATACGCTGAAGCGCCAGCGGGGCCGCCGCGGCCTGGAAGTGATCGAGAGGATGCAGAAAATGTCGTGGCTCGATCTTCGGGTTTTGGACGATGACGTTCCGGGCACGGGCGCGGTGGATCAAAAGCTAATCGAGTTGGCGCGCTCCACCCATTCGAAGATCGTCACGAATGATTTCAACCTGAACAAGGTTGCGCGCGTTCAGGGGATTTCTATCCTGAATGTCAACGAACTGGCCAACGCGATGAAACCTGCGGTGTTGCCAGGGGAGTTCATGCGCGTGCTCATCCTGAAGGAAGGCAAGGAACCGACGCAGGGCGTGGCTTATCTGGACGACGGCACCATGGTGGTAGTGGACGGCGCGCGTCGGCATATTAACCGCACGATCGACATCGTCGTGACTTCCACGCACCAGACGCCTGCCGGCAAAATGATTTTCGGCCGCATGGAAGAACGGGGTGACGCTGCTCCCGCGCCACGGTTCGAAGTTACGGGCTCCTCGCCCACTTTATAGGCCCGAAACGCAAGGCTAGTCTCGAACCCCTACGGCTTCTTCCAGTAGCTGCCTGTTTGGAGTGAATTGCTTCAAATCGAAGGCTCGCTGCATTTCTCTTCCACCCTCTCCTTGAGGTAAACTCTCCCTTCTGCAACCGACTCAAGCCGCCAAGACTCCGCTTCAGCCGGACTGCTTCATCCTATGACTACGATTGCTGCCATTTTGCCCGCCGCGGGTTTGGGTACGCGCATGGGCCACGAAAGGCCTAAGCAATTCCTGGAACTCGATGGCGTACCGATCGTCATTCTCAGCCTGCGTCGGATCGCTGCTTGCCCTTTGATTACGCATATCGTCGTAGCCACGCGAGGAGAAGTCGTCGAACGGCTCGATGCCCGCATCCGCGAAGAGAAATTCAAACAAGAAGTGCGCGTCGTGAAGGGCGGCGACACGCGCCAAGCATCCGTCAGCTCGGCGCTGAAGCACATCCCTGAAAATACGGAACTGGTGGTCGTGCATGATGCCGTGCGGCCGCTCGTTACCGTTGAACAAATCACCCGCGTTATCGAAGAAGCGCGCCGTTGCAAAGCCGCGATTCTGGCTGTACCGGCCATGGATACCGTGAAGGAAGTGAAGCGCGCCAGCCTGCCTGAAGACGTGGCGCTGATTACCGCTACGATTCCGCGTGAACGCGTCGTGCTGGCGCAAACGCCCCAGGTTTTCGAAACGGAGCTGTTAAAAAGAGCCTTTGCGGAAGCGGAAGCCGATGGCGTGAACGCCTCCGACGAAGCGGGATTGATCGAGAAAATGGGCAACGAAGTCCATGTCGTGCAAGGTTCGGAGCGGAACATTAAAATCACCAAACCGGCGGATATGGAGCTCGCTCGCTTCTATCTTCAAGCTGAGCACAAAAAGCCATGAACGTTCGCTGCGGGATTGGCTACGACTTGCATCGCCTTGCCGAAGGGCGGAAGCTGATCATTGGCGGCGTCGAAGTGCCATTCGACAAGGGCCCGGTCGGTCACTCCGATGGCGATGTGTTGGCCCACGCCTTGTGCGACGCGCTTTTTGGCGCCGCGGGGCTAGGCGACATCGGTACTCATTTCTCCGACAGCGATCCGAAGTGGAAAGACGCCAACAGCTTGCTCTTCCTCGAGCACGCGCGCAAGCTACTCGACGGAAAACGCTTCTCCATTGAACACATCGACGCCGTTGTCATTCTGGAACGCCCCAAACTCGGTCCGCATTTTCCGAAGATGCGGGAGGCCCTCGCCAAATCATTAGGCTTACCCGCGGAAAAAATTCATCTCAAAGCCAAAACCAACGAGGGTGTGGACGCCGTAGGTCGCGGCGAAGCTATCGCTTGTCACGTGGTCGCCACGCTCAACTCCAATCCGTAAAGCAGAGCGAGCCCTCAAGCCGTGTCAGTTCGCGCGCGCAAACCGCGCTAAACTTCTACCATGTCCGGAACTCACGTTCACCCGCATCCTTCGAGAGAAAATCTTTTCACCGGATCGGGCGTCCTCAAAATTCTCCAGCAACGCCGCTGGCTCGTGGCTGAACCTAGCGCAGAACAACTCGCCTTTTGCGAACGCGCCGCGACTCTTCTTGGCCCTCATGCGGCCGATGCTCCCGGGCTCACGGAACTGCTTGAACTTGTCTTTCACTACGACGCAGCGCAAATTCTTCAAGAAGTAGAGGCTCACGCAGTTCTCGCGCGTTATGGCGCGCGCGACTTGGTGCGCGAGTTAGCGCTTTTTTTGTTGGATCCCGCGCCATTCAATTCCGATCGCTTTAAGGAATTGGTCACTCTGCTGAAAGAGAGACTCGAACTCCGTGGCCGCGATTTGTTTCATCCTCTGCGTCTCGTGCTCGCTGGCCGTGCCGGCGAAGGCGAACTTGATCGTGTGATTCTCCTTCTCGACGAAGCCGCCGCCCTCCCCTTTGACGTGCCCGTAAAATCCACCCGCACCCGCTGCCTGGATTTCTGCTCGGCGCTCGACTAGCTACCATAGTCTTTGTCGAGCCCGCCTTCTGAGGCGGGCCGTTGCCCCGTCGGCAGAGGCTTCCGCAAAGCCAGGAAAGTTCTTGCCACGACGCGGGCATACGGGCGTCGGGCTAAGCCCGCGCAACTTTCAACTTTCGTGATACGCCTGTAAACTTTTCCTCCATGGATCGACTCACGGGAATTCACGCCGTTCGCGAAGCGATCGAAGCCGGTAGCGTCTTCGATCGCATCGTGATCGCCAAAGGACGGCAGGACACGCGTATCGAAGAAATCGTGCAACTTGCCCGCGGACGCGGCATCGCGGTGCGCTTCGAAGACCGTGGGCAGCTCGATCGCCTCGCCAACACGCGCGATCACCAGGGCGTCGTTGCTATTGCAGCGGCTCGGGAGGCGGCCACCCTTGAAGATATCCTTGATCGCGCCAACCAATCGAAGGGCCAACAAGGGTTGATCGTGCTGCTCGATGGCGTGGAAGACCCGCACAATTTAGGGGCGATAATTCGCACGGCGCTCGCGGCTGGTGCCCACGGTGTCGTGATTCCGGAGCGACGCGCCGCCGGCCTGACCGACACGGTGGCACGGGCGTCTGCCGGCGCGCTCGCGCATCTGCCCGTGGCGAAAGTTACGAATCTGGCGCGCGCCATGGAAGATCTAAAAGAGGCCGGCTACTGGCTGGTGGGATTGGATGAAGCAGGACAGAAACGCTACACGGAAGTCGATTACACTACGCCAACGGGAATTATCATGGGCGGAGAAGGTAATGGCTTGCACGAATTAACCCGTAAGCGCTGCGACTTCGTGGTGTCTCTCCCGACAACCGGACCAGTGAAATCACTCAACGTTTCCGTGGCCACCGGCGTGGTTCTCTTCGAAGCTCTTCGCCAGCGCCATGCGCGTTTGCACCAAGGGACCCGCCCTGCCTAATCACTTCTCGTATTGCAATAGCGAAAAAACACCGAGCCCGGGTAATTTTGCACGGCCATTCAAAAAGGTCAGCTCCACGGCGAATGCTGTGCTGTCCACAATCCCCCCGAGGGAACGAATCAACTGCACCGCCGCTGCGGCAGTGCCACCCGTCGCCAACAGATCGTCGCACAGCAACACGCGCTGACCCTTCTGCACTGCGTCCTCGTGAATCTCCAATGAATCCGTTCCATATTCCAGCGCGTAAGAGACCTTGGCCGTCTTGGCGGGAAGCTTGTTCGGCTTTCTCACTGGAACAAAGCCCGCGTTCAGGCGATAGGCCAGAGCCGGAGCAAGAATGAACCCGCGGGCTTCGATGCCGACGACAAGGTCGATCTTGTGGCCATCATAGTGGGCGCAAAGCTGGTCAATGAGCCTGCGAAAGCCGTCCTTGTCCTTGAACAATGTGGTCAAGTCATAGAACAAGATTCCCGGCTTCGGATAATCCGGCACTTCGCGAATTAATTTCTTCAAGTCGTCCATGCGAACGGCTCCTTGTCACTCCGTAATTTCGATAGTGAAACTGCCGCGGTACCTTTCATCCGGACTCGCCAGCTCCTCATGGACGCCTGTGACGCGGGACAAAGCGGGGCCCTTTTCAAGTGCCGCGCGCAACTGCTGCAGATGTTCCGGGAAGCCGATGGCAAAAACCTCAACACGGCCATCGCGCCGGTTACGAACGTAGCCAGCCAGTCCCAGCTCGCCGGCGACATGCTCGACGTAGTAGCGAAAGCCGACCCCCTGTACTCGTCCAGAAACAATGTAACGTCGCGCGAGTACCTGATTTGTAGCGGCCGCCTTCTGAGGCGGGCGCTCCTTATGTGCCGAGGGGTCTTCGCGTTTCACGGTGCTTCATTTTAACAAACCGAGCCAAGCTTTTTTCATGCCGGTATCTTCCGGTAAGTAATTGCGCAACGCAACAGGCGACGATGTAAAATGGCCGCAGAAGGCGGCTACTTCACCGAGGATCGCATCTAATTTCATATGGCTGATGACCGCAGTATTGTCCGCGCACTCCCCTCTGTCTTTGCCTGCAGTCTTGTCACGCTAATTTGTTTCGTGGCGGCTCCCGTGATCTTGGCTCAGGAGAACGCGCCAGGGCCCCTTGCACCGCCTCCGGAACATCATGTGACCCGCATTGAGGGTTTGGGGGAGCCAGCAGCGCCGCCGTCGTTGCCTCCGATGGAAATCATTCAAGGCTTCTCCAAAAAAGAAGAGACGTATCAAGGTGCCCGGCCGCAGTTTGCTTACCGGAAGACGATTCGCATCCAGGAGTTCGGTCCCGATGGCCGGCCTTCCGGAGAATACAACGCCACTTATGAAGCTGCTCGCTCCACGGACGGTAAACTCTACGAAAAAGCGATTTCCGCGCCGGAGTCGTCGCTTCAATATCTTTCGTTCGAGCCGGAGGATGCCCAAGCTCTCACGCGCATTCCCCAATACCCCGTTACTGCCAGCCAGCTTTCCAAATACGACGTGAAGTATCTCAACACCGAGAAGGTAGACGAGGTAGATTGCTACATTTTTCAGGTTTCCCCTAAGACGCTCGACCGCCAGCATCCGCTGTTTGACGGCATCATCTGGGTGGATCAGAAATATCTGGAAGTCGTGAAGACCTACGGCAAGTGGGTGACTGATCTCGGCCCGATCCAACCGCCGACTCTGCCGTTCGGCATGTTTGAGACGTACCGCGAAAATGTCGAAGGCAAATACTGGTTCCCGGATTACTCGCGCGCGGACGGAACCTACAAAATGAAGGACCGCGACCTCCCCATTCGCGTGACCATCAAGTGGACCAACTTCAAGCCATTTGCTGCCGCACCGGCCACGCCCCGTCAACCGCCGTCAACGACCGAGCCGCCCGCCCCTCCGTCCAGTCCAAAGCCTTGATGGCTTTGGGATTGGCACCGCCTGCCCAGGGCGGGCCGCTCCTTCAGCGACGTTATTTCCGTGGCCGCGTGCTCCCATCCAGTTGCTCCAACAGCCGCGGCAACTCTGCCAGACTTTTCAGCAGAAACTCAGGCTTTGCCGCACGGAGCCGCTTTTCCGTCGGAAATGGCCCCAAAAACGCAATCGCGCGCATACCCACAGCACTCGCCATCTCCAAATCCTCAGGCGTGTCTCCCACGTAGACGCATTGCTCCGGTCCGAGCTTCATCTGCTTCAGCGCCATGAGCAGAGGAGCTGGATGCGGTTTCTTTTCAGGAGTATCGCCGCCACAGACACGCGCATGAAACGTGCGCGTCAGGGCGAATTTCCGCAACTGGCGAGTTACGCGGGCCCGGTCGCCGCTCGTGACCAACCCTAGCGCATGCCGCCGTGCCAATCGCCGAAGCACATTTCGCGCACCCACAATCAACTTTGAGGGATGTTTCTCATAGTGAATTCGCCAGAGGTCGTTGGCCTTGTCCCACAGTGTTTCAGGGATTCCCGCCGCTCGATAAACGGAGTACCAGTCAGGAGAATAGTGAATCTCGAGTTCTTGCAGGCCCCAACTCACACCGAGGTCCCGAAACATGGCCAGATAGGCCTGGGAGTCGGCGTGGTAGGAATTGATGAGTGTGCCGTCCCAATCAAACAGCACGCCTGCCAAGGGTGTCTTCAGCTTCACGATGGACAGATTAGCAGAGTCGCCGGAAAGAATGATTCGAGGGCAGCCGAAGCACTAATCAGCGGGAAGCCATTCGGGAATCTGGTCGTCGCGGTCAAAGGCAAAGTCGTCGAAGCTGGCTGCAATGCCATACCAACCTGGCACATTTGCCGATTCGGTCCGGCGCACCAGCGCTTTGGAGGAGACAACCACGTTTCCATAACCCAGCGGGCGGCTCACCAGCACAATGTCCAGCTCGATTTCCGTGTTTGGTGCCAAAGCCTTGGGGCAAAGGAAAAAGACCCCTGAGGAGCTAATATCGCGAGTCACCAGCGTTACAGGGAACTCTTCCTTGATTCCCGCTACGCTGCGCAGCTTCAGAGGCAGCTTCAATGCGGCGCGTGGCCGTTCGCGTTGCTCCAGATGCACGCCCACAGCATGGGTGGGCACTCGCACGAACCGCCTCGGCTGCGGATTTCGCAGAAGCGGCATAACCCGAAGCTTCGGCGCGGGTGGGGCGGCGGGTGTTTCTATGACCACAGGTGCGCCGATAGCTTGAACCCTAGATTCGGTCTGACGTGTCGGGCTTTCCCAAGCTACAGCACGGTTGCTGGCAGCCATCTCGCCCCTCAGTGAGATGAAAAACGCAAAAGCCGTACTACGGTGGTTCTATTACTTAAGCTTGCTATTACGCTGTAGAAGATTGTTGGGTTGTCAAGATGCCATTCCACAATGCTGGTGTCAACATGGGGAAAACGGACTACGTGTCTTAAATGGAAATACTTAGTACTAGTAATGTACGTTCGCGAGTTGTTCGCCCATACTGGTTCCGTCTGTACGCGTTCGACTATGGGTTCATTTCTCTCGACGGAAACGCGCTATTTTGGATGAAACGCGGTCATTCGATTGCCACTCGGTGCATCCAATTCGCACACGATGTCAGCCTCAACATCGGGACACCCATCAAATCCAACTGTCTTGCTTGGTTCCTTCGCAATCGTCTACATCGTGTGGGGCTCGACCTTTTATGCCATTCGGGCGGGTATCGAGTCGTTTCCACCCTTCTTGCTTGCCGGATTGCGGCATCTGTCAGTGGGCCTCGTTTTCTACCCGGCGTTCCGGATCGTCAGCGGTGAGCGGCCTACTTTGGCGCAATGGCGCACCACCTTCATCACCGGATGTCTGTTGCTTGCTGTTGGCAACGGCACGGTGTCCTGGGCCGAGAAGACCATTCCATCGGGAATCGCCGCCCTACTCGTAGCGACGGTCTCGCTGTGGATGGTTTTGTTGGATTGGGTCCGACCCGGAGGGGTGCGCCCGGTGCCACGCGTGATCGCTGGCTTCCTCTTAGGGTTTGCAGGGATGGCTCTCCTGATAGGACCAAAGCATTTCGGCGATTCAGCACGGATAGACCCGGTCGGCGCGTTGGCTGTGATCGGCGCTTCACTCGCGTGGGCGACCGGCTCTATCTACTCCCGGCATCACCCGCTGCCTCGGGCACCCTTGTTGGCGGCCGGAATGCAAACGCTATGCGGTGGTTCGGTACTCTGCCTTTTCGCCGTAGCCATCGGCGAAACTCGGAATTTTCACTTTGCGACTGTATCGCTGCGATCATGGCTAGCGCTTATCTATCTGTTTGTCTTTGGCTCGGCACTGGGCTTCAGCGCCTATGTTTACATGCTCAAACACAGCACGGCCACGCGGGTCGCGACCTACGCGTTCGTCAATCCAGTAGTCGCACTGTTTCTCGGCTGGCTTCTGGCCTCGGAGCCCCTTTCCCTGCGTACCATGCTGGCCAGCGGGATTATCTTAACGGCTGTTTTGCTGGTCATTTCGGCACCGCACAAGACCCAGGCGGAGGCCGAGGAAGCGATCCCAACCCCAGGCGAAGCTTGAACTTACAGGACGGCACTCACGAAGCATTTTGCCGTCCGAAATCGGATAGATTGAATTTTGGGGTAGCGGTAGTCTAAGCCCATGAACACGCGACAAAACTCAGCCTTTACAGGCATTACGCCGCAAGCGGCGGAGCGATTCTGGCAAGCAACGCTCCAACGCGATACGCGCGCAGACGGCTCTTTCTTCTTTGCGGTGCGATCGACTCAGATTTATTGCCGGCCGTCGTGCCCGGCTCGCCGTCCGCTTCGCCGGAACATCCTTTTCTTCCGCACGACTCAGGATGCGGAGCGCCAGGGTTTCCGCGCCTGCCGGCGCTGCCGCCCAAAGCATCAAGACTCCGCTATAGAGCTTGTGCAGAGAGTTGCCGCTCTGCTGGCCGCCTCGGAAGATGAACCTTCGCGACTGAATTCGGTGGCGGCAGAGGTGAACGCATCGCCGGCGCAATTGCGCCGGGCGTTTCGCCGCGCCGCCGGACTCTCGCCAAAAGAATTTGAACAGGCGCTTCGCCTCACGCGCTTCAAGAAAATGCTGCGGGACGGCAGCAGCGTCACCGATGCGCTGTACGCCTGCGGTTATGGATCATCCAGCCGGCTGTACGAAAAAACGAACGCACAATTGGGTATGACGCCGGCGTCATACCGAAAGGGTGGAGAAGGCATGGTTATCCATTACACAGTTGCCGATACGTCGTTGGGAAAGGTGCTGGTTGCAGCCACGCAACGTGGCGTTTCCGCAGTCCATCTTGGAGGAAGCGAGAGGGCTCTTGCGGAAGAATTGCGCAGGGAATATCCGAAAGCGGAAATCGTAGGAGCCAGGGCAGGCAATGACGGCTGGTTGAAGGAAGTCGTTCGCCGCGTCGAAGGAAATGCCCCAAGCGTGGAACTGCCACTCGATATTCAGGCGACTGCATTTCAGCGCCGGGTTTGGCAGGAATTGCAGAAGATCCCAAGAGGCACGACCCGCACGTACCTGCAGATTGCGAAATCACTCGGGAAGCCACGCTCCGTACGGGCAGTTGCGAGGGCTTGCGCAACAAATCCTGTTTCCGTCGTCGTGCCCTGCCATCGCGTCATTCGCAGCGATGGAGCGCTCGCGGGCTATCGTTGGGGACTTTCACGCAAGGAAAAACTTCTAGAGAGGGAAGCGACCACAGCGTAGAGCGTCGTTATCTTTTTTCGACCTTGGTACCCTTGGGCCAATCGGGTTTAAACTTGCCGTCGCCGAGCTTCAGGTTCTTCATCACTTTTGTGAAGCGGGACATCAGATAGTCGCCGGAGCCGGTTTCGACGAACTTTTGTTGTACAGGTAACCAGGATGCTTCATCGATCCACATCTCAACTTTGGAAATCTGTTTTTTTTGTTCCGGGGACTTTGGCGTCATCTCCAACACCGCTGCCTCATGGCCATCGAGTTCCTCTTCGCCGGTGAGCACGATATTGTAATTTTTTTTCAATGCGTCAATGCGCGTGCCAAAGCCGAGCGCCAGATACTGGTCAACCGTGGCGCGGTTTTTGCCAATATTGTATTCCTCGACTCTATTGATCTTCGGCGTATAGATATAAACATTATCGCCATTGCGGAGGATGGTCCGCGGATCGGGCGACTGAAAATCGATGCGCACTTTGGCATCCTTGCGCACGAAAATTTCGCCGGTCTCTGTCGACTTATCCTGCACCACCGCCGTGTACTTGACTTGTTCGATGGCAGCGGTCAGGGACTTAAAGTCCTGCGCGGCGTGGTCCATCATGGACAGCACATATTCCAGAGTGATTTTTGCGGGAGCTTGCGAACTACCTACGACGCGCGGCCCGGAAAGAGTGCAGAGCGCAATCACAAAGAGAAAAGAGCGAAATTTTCTCAAAACGACCCCTCAGGCTGAATCCTCAGCCTTTACCGAACAAGAAATCGTAGCATACGACCGGAAGCCACCGCCGGCGAATCGTCACCTGCAAGATCCGTCGTCTATGAACTGTTGCGTAGAAGCGATCGAAGAAAGGAAGTGGCCGCACGCCAAAACCTTCTGGTCCAGGGGATCCGACTGTAGCGATGCGGGATCGATGTAGTCCATGGCCTTGGTCATGGCTACATACTTATCGCTGAGGCTTTTCATGTTGTTGTATTCGTTGACGAGAATTGGATAGGCGGTCTTGTCCCCATCCGTACTGACCACGACTGAAACCATGCGCAGCGCATCCTGCGCTTGAGCCTGGTAGTTGTCGAGCCAGCCCGTGGCCAGCGGCACTCCCTTTTCTATGCCGATCCTCAGCGCGGCGTGCCACTCGCGAAGCCGTGCCATGGCTTCAACTCCGGCCGTCCGGAAATCCTTGGAGACTCCCGTCGGTTGGGCGGGGCTAGGAGCGAGCGGCGCTGCACCGGAAGGAAGTGTAAGTACAATTTGATTGCCTCTGAAGCTGATCGTGCCGTTGGTGAGCCGGGCGAGGCCTTCGATATCCACATAGTTGTGACCTTGCACCTGCACCACCTTTGCGTCACCCTGCTGTCCGTGGACAGCGAGGGAAGTGGTCTGCTGTGCCACGACTGCCCACGTCAGCACGGACAGGCTGAGAAGGACTCCCACCGTCCACCCTGTTCTTCTTCCGTTTGAGTTCATCGGAATTGCTCCGTTCTTTCCACGACGCCCGGATCTTGTATTGCCTTAAGCCTGGGGCCGGATAGCTGCCTTCCCCCTTAGACTCAATTCCTCCGACTTTGGGGGCACGGCTCTACCGCGAATAATAGCAGACAGGCGTGCCAGGGTGTCTGGGCCTCGCGTTTAGGAAGGCACCCTCGGCCGACGAGAGGTCACCGGATCGCGATGGCGGTCGAACCACCATGGCCACGCAATCAGCACCAGAGTCGCCACCAAGCCGGAGATGGCGACTTCCCTGATATTTTCCGGCGGCTTGCTGAAGCGGTCCCCGACATACAAGAGCAGCAGCAGCGCGACATAAGCCCAGAAGGCCATGCGGCCGACACGATCGCGGGCACGAGTACACCAGGCGTATAGCCCGACGCCCGTTGCGAAAAGACCCAACTCCACGATGAGCGTCCCGAGTATGGAGTTCCAAAGGCCCAGTCCATGTTTCGGTCCGCCGGGATAGAGCGGCATATCCGCGCGATGAGTCACCCAATCGAGCACCCAATGGCTGACGATACCAATCCACACGGCCATTGTTCCCATGAGGTCGGGACGATATGCGCGATAAACCACGGCCAGCGCTGTGGCCCAAAGCGCCATGAACAACAGGCTGTGGGAGACCGGGTAGTCGTAAAGTTCGAGCGGCGTCCAACGGGTGTCTCCAAACGAAATGCGTGCGTGTTCCCAGCCGATCAGAAGAAAGATCGTCCACAGAATGTCTGCCCACACTGTGGCCATGATTAGGAGCCCAAGTGAAGCGCGCGGAGCCATGCGCTTGAGGCCGAAACCGATGCCAAAATGACCGATGAACATGACGCACCCGCAAAACTTTCGATTGGCAAGTTCCGCGTGCGCGGCGACGACAGGCAGTGCGAAACGGGCTCGCGGACTGTAGAAGCTACCGTCAGTTTCGACGGCGGAGGCGCCGGGCGCGTTTCAGATTTCTCCGAGCGAATCGATCCTGGCTGGTGAGTGGCAGTTACTCTAAACTTGAAGGACGTCGCCTTCGCGGGCGACCAATTCGTACAGCACAGGATTCACGAAAAAGCCGAGAAACAATCGGGACAGCAACCCCGCGACGACTACGATCGCAAACGGCTTTTGTGTGTCGCTGCCAACTCCGGTAGACATGGCCGCAGGCAGCAAGCCCAGGCAAGCTACCAGCGCCGTCATCATAATTGGACGCAGCCGCAATAGTGATGCCTCAAGAGTGGCTTCGCGTATGTTCCTTCCCTCCAGCCGTAATTTGTTAATGTAACTCACGAGGATGACGGCGGTTTCGACCGAGACACCGAGTAGGGCAAGAAGGCCCAGCGCGCTGGACACGCTGAGGGGCGTATGCGTGAGCTTCAGCGCAATCAGTGCGCCGACCGGCTCTGTGATCACAACGCCTAGCGCGATCGTGACCGGGAACTTAAAATTGCCGTAGAGCGCAAAGAGGATCAGAAAAATCAGCATGATCGCGAGAGGGCCGATCACGAAAAGCTGCGCCTTGGCCTCCAGTAACTCGCTGTACTCGCCGCCCCAATCCAGCCGGTAACCCTCCGGCAGGCCCACGTTTTTGGCGATATTTTTTTGACCGGCCTTGACGATGCCTTCCAGATTGCGTCCTTCGATCGAAAACTGGATGCCGATATAGCGCGAGTTGTTTTCACGGTAGATAAACGAAGCGCCGTTGGATTCCTGGATAGACGCGAGTTCGGAGAGCGGAATCTGCTGGCCGGCCGGAGCGGGCACGAGCAGGTTGCCGATTTTGCGCGCGTCGGAGCGGTATTTCGGATCCATTCTCACGACCAGATCAAATAATTTTTCTCCCTGAATGATCTGAGTCGCGGCCTGCCCTCCCACCGCCGCTTGCACCACGGCCTCGACGTCGGCCACGTTGATCCCGTAGCGCGCAATCTTCGCGCGGTCCGCTTCGATGAGTAGACTCGGCTGGCCTAGTTCCCGCACGACGGTTAGTTCCGTAAATCCTGGCGTTTTCTCGAGAATGCGCTTGATTTCCACGGCCTTGTGTTCCAGCACGCTCAGATCCGGGCCAAAAATCTTCACGGCGAGAGCCGACTTGAGCCCGGTAAGCGCTTCATCAACGGCATCCTCGGCGGGCTGCGTGAAATTAAAGATCACGCCGGGATAAGCGTCCAGCCTTTTTTGCAGGTCCTCGATGAGAGCGAGTTTGGTGTGAACGGAGGTTTGCGTCCAGGATTTGTCGTTGTACGGTTTCAACCCGACATAAAATTCGCAATTGAAAAATCCGGTCGGGTCCGTGCCGTCATCCGGCCGTCCAAGCTCCGAGCCGGTCACTGTGACCATCGGATATTGAATCAGCAAACTGCGTACCTGTGGCGCGAATTTCGCCGCGTCTTCAAAGGAGATCGTGTAAGGCATGGTCGCGCGCACCCACACCGCCCCTTCGTCCAGATGCGGCAAGAACTCGCCTCCGATGAGCGGTACCAGCAGGAGTGTGGCCCCAAAAATCAACAGCGACACGATGACCGTTAACCCCGGATGATTCAGGCACCACTCCAGCCGACCGGCATACTGATCGCGGATCCAGTTGTAGACGGGGTTCTGCTTTTCCTTGACGCCACTCTTGAACCAGTAGGACGCCAGAACGGGAACCACCGTGAGGGTGAGAATCAGAGCGCCGAGCAGCGCGAATCCCATCGTGTCCGCCATGGGATGAAACAGTTTTCCGGCTGGACCGCTTAGCGCGTAGATCGGCAGATAACCCGCGATAATCACCGCCACCGAATAAAAAATCGGACGATCGACGTCGCGCGCCGCCGCCAGGATCACGTCGTCTAACCTGTACTCCGTGCCGTGACGGAGCCCAAGTTCGCGATAGATGTTCTCCACCATGACGATCGTGCCGTCAATGATGATTCCGAAATCAATCGCGCCGATGGAAAGCAAGTTGGCCGCTTCCCCGGTCAGATGCAGGAAGATGAAAGCAAAGAGCAGGGCTAGCGGAATGGTGAGGGCGGTTATCACCGCGGCGCGAAAACTGACCAGGAAAAAGATCAGCACGATGAAAACCAGCAACATGCCACGAAGCAAATTGCCTTCTACGGTGTCGGTCGTGACACGCACAAGGTCGCTGCGGTCGTAATACGGCCGGATTTTTACATCCGGGGGAAGCAACGTCCTGTTAATCTCGTTGGTCTTGTTCTCGACTCCTTCCAGCACGTTCTGCGTCTGTTCGCCGCGGCGCATCAGAATGACGCCTTCAACCGCGTCGTCATTGCTGTTCTGCTTGGTCTGAAACCCAAAGATCCCGAGCCGGGGGGCGTGGCCGATCTCCACGTGTCCGATGTCCTTAATGCGCACCGGTACGCCGTTCAGGCTCGCTACCACAACCTCGCCAATGTCTTCGGTGGTTTTGACCAACCCGAGGCCGCGCACGTAATAAAACTGGCCGCCTTGCGTGTAGAAGCCACCGCCAGTATTCGCATTGTTGGCATTCAGCGCAGCCACCACTTGCACGACCGGGAGGTGATAGTTGTAAAGCTTCACGGGATCGAGCAGGACGTGATACTCCATCGTCGGTCCGCCGAATCCGGAATCGTCCGCAACGCCGGGCACGCTCTTGTAGGCCCGTTCAATGGTCCAATCCTCGAACGTGTGCAACTCCATCGGCGTGCGGTCCGGGCTTTCGATGACGTAGCGATAGACCAACCCGCTCGGGCTGAACAGCGGCGCCATGCTCGGCGTAACGCCTTGCGGCAGAACCGCGTCGCTGATGCGTTGAAAAACAGTCTCGCGCGCAAAGTACGGGTCCACGCCATCATCAAACGTCAAGATCACGTCCGACAGTCCATACAAGGAAATCGAGCGCATGATCTTCTGGCGTGGCGCTCCGTTCATCGCCAGTTCCAGGGGCAGCGTCGTCAGGCGCTCTACTTCTTCCGCCGCGTGGCCCGGCCACTGCGTGATCAGTTCCACCATCGGCGGCGAGAGGTCCGGATATGCGTCCACCGGCATTTGCCGGAAAGACCACGCTCCGGCCACGATCATTAGAGCCGTAATCATCAGCACCAGGAAGCGCTGCTGAAGCGCGAATTGAACGAAGCGATGAATCATCGGGGATCCCGGAAAGTTCTCCTTAGTGCTGCAGGGAATTCTTGAATTGCAGGAACAGGCTGCCGTTGCCGGCAACGTGTTCGCCTTCCTTCAAACCGCCGGTGATTTGCGTCCGGCCCTTGTTGGTTTGGCCCAGGGTCACCAGGCGGCGCGCGAACTGGTTTGTATTGGTCTGCACGTAAACAAACGGCTGGTTTTCTGTGTCGCGTAAGACTGCAGCATCAGGCACGGTGATGGCGTCAGGTATCGAGCCGGCATTCACCAGAGCGGTCACGTACATGTCCTTTTTCAATTCGTGCCCGGGATTGTCCGTTACGATGCGCGCCTGTAGCGTGCGCGTAGTGGCGTCCAGCGCCGGAGCGATGTAGGAAATCTTGCCGTGAAACAATTTGGGATAAGTTTCGGTGTTGATTTCCACCTGATTTCCCGGGCGCACATAAGGCAGGTCGCTCTGAAAAACATTCACGAGAACCCAGACGGTGTTGGTGTTGGAAATCGTGAAGCACTGCGTCGCACCGCCTTGCAGCAACTGGCCGGGGCCGACCAGCCGCTCCACAATTTCACCCGCAACCGGCGCGGGCACCGGGATCTCCGCCGTTTGCCCAACATTCTTGAGCACAACCTCGGGGTCTTTCAGCCCGAGAGCGCGAAGCGCGTCGGCCGAGGACTCCAGATCGGCGTGCGCCTGCGTGCGATTGGACTCGGCCTGCTGCAGATCGGCTTCCGCGATGGCGCCGTGATCGAAAAGATCCACCGCGCGCGTATACAATTTGTCCGTGAGCGCGTACGCATCTTTTGCCTTGATGTACGCCGAGCGCGCTGCGGAGTAGTCAGGACTGGTGACGGTCAACAGCGGCTGACCCGCATGCACGAATTCGCCGGGCGCAACCAAAATTTCATGAACCGGCCCGCCGATGGCCGCGAACACGGGGGTGGTCTGAAATGCGTCGTACGCCACCGCGCCTGACAAACGCAGCGTGCGCGGAAGACTTCCTTTTTCGGCAGGCGCGATCTCGATGTGCGACAATTGGTCGTTCGGAACCGTGAAGAGTTCCGCCGTGTCCGCCTTGGTTTCCGACGACGTGAATGAAGTCATGGTCGATTCCGATTCGCCCGGGCCGGAGCCGCAAGCGGCGATCCAACCGCAGCACGTCACCGTACTTGTAAACACGAAAAGCAACCCGGCCTTCTGAATGGTTCTCTTCATGGCAGATTCCTCGTCCCTAGCGCCTGGCGCATCTGCTCGAGGGCAAGCATGTAGTTCGCAAGAGCCTGGCGATACGCAAGCTGGTTGGCCCGATAGGTTCGTTCCGAATCGAGATAGTCGAGCAAACTGGCGGCGCCTTTCCGGTAGGCGTACTCACTGATGTCCCGGGATTGCTTAGCCTCATCGACGTAGCCGCTTTGATAGAGCTGAATGATCTGGTCGTTGGTGCGAAGGTTTTGGTAGGCGGTCACGACATCGGTCGAGACCTGCTGCGCGGCTTCGCTGGCTTGCTGCTGCGCCTGCGTAATGGCGTAACCCGCGCGGGCGATTTCTCCCTGATTCCGGTTGAAGATGGGAAGCGGCTGGTTGTAGTAAAAGGCGCCGGAGTTTGTGCCGGAAGTGTGGGTGTAGTTGAACGTGCCGGTGATGTCCATCTTGCCGTTGGCCTTCTGTAAGGCCAGCTGGCTTCCCGCGGCGGTCACCGCCTGCTGTGCCGCGCGAAGGTCGGGCCGATTTAATGCCGCCAACGAGTTCAGGGCGTTTACGTCCGCATGGACCGGCTGGTATTCGAGGCTGCCTTGCACATCGTAATCATCGGGAACGGATTCAAATCCCAATAGCTGGCGAAGAGCGGCCAACGCTTGAACTTTCGCCAATTGCGCGGCAGAAACGTCGGTCTGGAATTGCAAAAGCTGGAGTTTGATCTTCAGGAGATCGCCTTCGCTCAAGTCTCCAACACGACGGCGCTCGTTGCTGATCTCTACCGTTTTCTGGAAGCTGTCGAGGTCCAACTTGGCAAAGTCCAACGTCGATTCTGCCAGCAGGACATCAACGAACTGTTGGCCGACGTCAAAAATAAGTTGTCGTTCAATGTCCGAAACCTGCGACTGCACGACCGCAGTGAGGTCCTTCGCCGCTTGAAGGCGATGCTGGCGCTTCTTGCCTCGCTCAAACAGGTAGCTAAGACCTGCATCGAATTCCGAATTTTCGTTTAGATAGTCACCGCTGAATTTGTTCGGCTGAAAAATGGGAAGATACTGCGTGTCGATACCGAGATTGGGATTGGGCCGAAGATTGGCAGTAATTTCTTCCGCCTGACTCTGCTGAATCGTCGTGCGCATAGCCTGCAATGCGTGATTGTGCAGAAGCGACAGACGGATGGCGTCATCCAACGTCACAAGCATTGAAGGGACCTGCGGCGTGGTTCCCTGCGATGAGGCCGGCGCGGTCGATGTCGGCGCGGGATTCTGCCGCGCCGTCGCAAATACAGGCAGGGCGAGTAGCGCCACAGCCGGAACAATTCCTGTCCTCAACGCTAACTCCTCGGGCATCCCCATTCGAGGGACGCAAGTTCATGGGTTCTGAAATGAAGGAATGCAGGCGTTCAGCAGGCTCCCGGGGGAGCGCGAGGGGTGATGTTGCGGAAACTGAGCGAAAGCAGTGGCGGCAGGGAGTTCAGGATTTCCAACCTGTGGACGGAACCCGCGACAGCGATGATCACAGCGCAAGTAGCAATGGCGGCGCCCAGAGTGTGGCAGACCGGGCAGATGTGCGAATCCACCGGGCTAGAGTCAAGATCGAAGCAGCATTGCAAGCAGTGCAGCTCGGCACTAAGAAAAATGGCCGCAAGCAGCAGGGCCAAGACACAGGATCGCTTGGAATTAGTGGGCAATCTGGTTCCATATTCTCTGACAGCGATGGGCTCAATGGTACACCCGACGCCATCGTTCGGCACAATGATGGTTTGAACTGCCGTTGCGAGGCCGGCCGTCCGCCCTCGAAGCAATTCATCCGATGTGCAAATTTTGGTGTTCCGATGCGAATGCCTGGAGGTTGCTGAATCTGTGCTGTTTAGTGGCTGATTTCAACCTCGTAGGCGATCACCGTGCCGGATGCATCGCGAATTGGTTCGATCCTGCCAATCGAAAACCGCCCATCGCTGAGCCCCGGCCCGGCTTTCTGTAAGGCGCTGTGAAGGTCATTCTGCAGCGCCGGAGTCCGCTCCGGCGGCGCCAGCACGCGAGTATCGACTTTGTAAATTTCGGTAGCGCCGGATTTGGACACCAGTTCAACTTGCGTGGCGTTAGCGGGCAGCCCGACTTGAGGTTGGTCGTGGAACCAGCGGGTCGGCGTGGCCAGCACGAAGAGGACAATCAAGATGACCGCCACGTCGTACTGCCAGGTACCTCGGTCGTAGGACCAGAAGAAAACGCGGTTCAAAATTTGACCAAGGCCAGCCATCTCTAATCCGCCGGAATGCCGTCGACGATCACGCCATCGCGCATGTGTACGACACGGTCAAAGTAAGTCGTGGCTTCGGGGTTATGCGTGATCATCACAATGGTTTGACCGAGGTCTTTGTTCAGTTGCCTCAGCATCTCCAGGACAACTTCAGAATTCTTGGTATCGAGATTGCCCGTTGGCTCATCGGCCAGAAGAATCTTGGGCTCGTTGATGATAGCGCGGGCGATCGCCACGCGCTGCTGTTCACCACCGGACATTTCCGTCGGACGGTGATGCAGCCGTCCTTCGAGCCCGAGCATTTTGGTTACAACGTCGAAGCGGTGAGGATCGAATCCGTCTCCGTGGATGTATTGCGCGATAGCGATGTTGCCCCTGGCTGAAAGCGCGGGAAGCAGATTGAACCGCTGGAAGACGAAGCCGATCTTGTGCCGGCGGAGCTTGGTGCGTTCGGCGTCTGTCATGGTAGAAAGGTCGTTGCCGTCGACGTACACTTTGCCGCGCGAGGCCTGCGCCAGCCCGCCGATGACATAAAGCAGCGAGGATTTCCCGCAACCCGAAGGACCCATCACCGCGACCGATTCGCCGGGAAGCACATCGAAATTGACGCCGCGAAGCGCGGGGACCTCAACCTTTCCGGCGTGATAGAGCTTCCAGAGACTCTCGGTTTTGAGTATCGGCTCCAAAGTCTTCAGCTCAGGCCCCGACAAAGCATTTGTCTGCGACTGTATTCTAACCGTGATTGACATGTGTGGCTAGGTTGCCAAAACTCCCTTTCAATCGTATGAAAGCGCCTGAACCGCATCTTTTCGGCTGGCGAGCCAAGCAGGATAGCTGGCGCCGATCAAAGCTCCGACAAGGGCGATCAAGCCAGCCCGGACGACCCATCCGGGTGTGATCAAAACCGAAAGCGTGGGGAAAACGGCGAGAAATCCTGCGCGGACAAGATAACTCAACCCGATGCCGGCGGCAATTCCGAGAAAGCAGAGCAGCACGGTTTCCGTCAGCAGAGCCCGTACGATCAGTAGCTTGCTTGCGCCAAGGGATTTCAGCACGCCGATGTCGCGGGTACGCTCCAGCACCGTGGTGTACATGGTGAGAAAAATGACTAGAAGACCGATGGCGATGGCGAGCGCGACCATGGCGTTGATGAAAGTCTGCAGGCCGGGAACATTCGCGGAAGTCATCAGACTCAGGAAATCCTTCAAGGGACGCACCGGGTGATTGGGAAGAAGTTGTTCGATTTCCTCGATGGCGTCCTCGGTGTGCTCGGGGCGCGTGCACTTCACCAGAAAAATCGAGGCTTTGTCGCGGGCGCCGACGAGATCCTGGAGGGTCGTTATTGGCACAAATAGCCGTCCGCCTTTGCCGTGCTCCACGATACCTGCCACGTGCCAGTTATGATCGAAAAGTTTGAATGTGCCGCCAACCGTTATATGTTTGGATTTCGCGGCCCAATCGTCTACCAGCAAGTCATCCGGCGCTTCCAGGTCGTGGCCTGCAAGAAAAACGAATCCGCCGGAGACCGCACGGAACGATTCGGGATCGATGCCATACACGACGTCGACGCCGCCCGAAGAATTGAACTGGAGCAGCGCTGGAGCGACGGCCTGAATGTACTTTAGCTCCGCGATTTTGTCTGCGATCTTGATCGGCATCGGCGAGCCGCTAAATCCAATCAATATCTGCGCCGCGGGCGCTTGCACCATGATGTCCGCGCCAATTCCTTCGATACGCTTCGCCGTTTCCTGAAGCATTCCGGACGTGAGACCGACAATCACAACCACAAGCATGACTTCCACTCCGATAGCCACCACGCCAATCAGCGTGCGCATCGGCCGATGAAACAGGTTGTTGAACACGAATTGCCCCATCATGGCTTTTTGGCCTCGGGGGTATCCGCCAAATGCGTGATGTCCGCGCCTTGTGGCGGTTGCAGTTGGAAACGATCGGCGGAGATGGCTTCATTCACCGCTATCTTGGTGATTCCGAGGTCCAGGCGATATTCGTCGTGCGGCCGGTCGATTCGGATAGCGACTGGGTATGCAGTGAGCCCGGAAGAAGAATTATCAGGCGTCTGCCAGTTGTCATAGCGCACGTCAGACAGAAGCACGCCCTTCGAGCCATAGGATTGCAAGCGCGCCAGATGCAAGTCGACGCGGTCGAACCAGATCCGGTGAAGGATCTCGCTCTGGTATCCGCCGCGAAGAACCGTAAGGACATAGTAGCGTGCCGCCTCGTCATTGAATTCCTCGAACAGCGTAATCTCTTCTTTTCGGATTTCCGGCCAAAGCAGCGCGTCGACCAGATGCTGCGGGCGAAGATTTTCGATAGGTTTCTTGCTCATGCGGTTGAGCGAAACCGGGCCGACCAAAAATTGGCTCTTGGACGGAATAGAAACCTCAAAATCCTGGCCGTCGCTCGCCATGTCGAAAACGGTGGTTCCGGCGATGGGGACCTGGCCGATCATGCGGAAATTGTAGGGACGCGAGGCGAGGATGAACGCTTTGACGTCGTGATATTCGCTGATGACTCCGGTGTATGCGGAGCCAGCAGAAGGCTTTAGCTCCACAGTGGCGTTCAGCGATCGCAGGCTGCTCGAGAGCGCGTTGTAGCGCTCCAGAAGTTCTTCGTGCGAAGCTTCATGAGCGACAGGACGCGTAGCCGGAGGCAGGGTCGTGGTTTTCGTAACACCACTACGTCCGCCGCAGCCCCAGGCGAAGGCCGACACGGTCAGGCAGACCATACAATTCCGCGTACGATTCATGGATAAAACGATACTTTCCGACTCCGAAAAACGAAAATGAACGGCCGATGGCAAGCGCTGGAAGCTATAGGCCGGTTCGTACGTTGAATACTTCGCCGCTAACGCGGGACGGCCCCCGAGGCTCTACGACTAATATTTTAGCGTATTTCCTCTGTTTCGCGAATTATTGCGGGCGTGCGATATAGACGTCGAACGGCTGAAGCGCGGGGCGCACTCGCCGGATGATTTCGCTCGGCCACAGGGCATCGCTCAGCAGCGTCACCCAACCATCACCCGGATCGCAGATCGCGCAGCAGGTGTAACGCGAATACGCGGATTGATATGCGTCCAGACCACCACGGGAAAGTTCCTTCTCCAACTCAGTATCCGCGGCGGCGGCGGCTTTCCCGACGCGCAGGCCGAACGTTTCCGATTCAAACCGGGCAACGAGCAGTTGCAGAAGTTCCCGGGATGGTTGAGGAACGACCAGGCAGCGCGAAGCGGCCTCGCGAATCGCGATGCCATGCAAGGCACAAAATTCGCGCACGCGATCGAGGTGGCTGAAGAAGTCCATGGCGTAAACTTCATCTGCGGCCAAGGCAACCAACGCGGGCGCCCAGATAGCCGCGGCGTCCGGACCGCGCAGTGGCTCGCGGCTCTCCGTCTCAATGAGTTCCAGCCCAACCGCTTTGACGCCCAGGCCCAGGTCGAGAGCCTGGACATCGAGGGAATAAGGCGGCAGACCGGGAGGGTCAATTTCGGTGTGCATGGCTAGTCTTCATCGGGCTCGAGGTCGATGTCCCCGAATTTCTGGCGAAATTCCGGCGAGGCCTTGCGCACTTCGAGCCAGTCAAAAAACGCGTCGGGAGTTTCCAGCCAAATGCGGAACCATTCCGCGATTTCCTTCTTCTCTTCACGCTTGCGCGACTCCACTTTACGATTGTGGGAAATCATCTCCGCTCGGCGTTTTCCCAGTCGAGCGATTTCGAGCACCCGGTCGACTGCCGCTTTTTCGCCATGGACTTGAAACCGATGTAGCAGCTCGTCCAGACGAGTCAGACTGACCTCCGCATCATGAAGGGATTTGAAATGGAGAATATCTTCGAATTCCTCTTCGAAGCGTTCTTCGGCCTCCTCGCGCTCGGTCAGTTGCACTTTCCACCCCACGGACTGCAGCACTTCGGAAATGTAGTCGTTGCTGGATTTGCCGGCTTCGCCGTGATCCGCAATGAGTTTCCGCCGCAGTTGATCGATTTCCGCGGTGGTCCATTTCTGATGGCCCAACTCGCGGGCGGCTTCGAGAATCGTGGCCTTTTTTGTGTGCAGCCCTTCGGTCATCGTTTGCCCTTGTGGGCCGAACCGGCGGTTTGAGATTGCGGCGCCTCACTGACCGGAGGATCGGCGGATTGGCCGTTGAGGAGACGGTGATATTTGGCCACATTTTGGTTGTGTTCCGCCAGTGTTGAGGCGAAGAAATGGCCGCCTTGCGTGTTGGCGACGAAAAACAGGTAGTCGGTTGGAGCTGGCGACAGGGATGCTCGAATGGCTGATTCTCCGGGATTTCCGATGGGGCCGGGAGGGAGGCCGCCACGCATATACGTATTGTACGGCGAATCGTAGCTCAAATCTTTGAGGAGCAGCGGCGGCTTATATTTATCCACTTGTTTCAGCGCGTAGATCACGGTCGGATCGCATTGCAGCAGCATATCCTTGCGCAGGCGGTTTGTGTAAACTCCCGCGACCAGCGGCCGCTCGTCGGGCTTCGGAGTTTCGGCTTCCACCAGGGAAGCGAGTGTGACCACCGAGAGCAGCGGCGTTCCCGGCGTCAACGGATCGAGGCGATCCGGCGCAATCCGCTGAAGCGCCTCCTTGAATTTGCGCACCATCATGGCGGTGAGATCGGCGGAGGTGGCGTGAAGCGGAAGATTGTACGTTGCGGGGTAAAGAAAACCCTCTAGGGTTCTTGCGCCGGGCGCGATGTCCTGGATTTCGGTCGCGTCCTTCGCGGCACTCAGGAAATCCGCTGGTTTCATGTAGTTCCCGGCGGCAAGATTGCTCGCAATGTCGAACATGGTGTCGCCTTCCTTCACGGTGAAAGGCTGCTCGTAGATGTCGCCGTTGGCGATTTTCGAGTAAACGTCTTTGCCGGTAAGCGGTTGGTCGAAGAAATACTGTCCGGCGAGCAGCGAGCGTTTCGGATGGCGCCGGGCATAAAGTTCAAACGCAAGCGAACTACGAATGATCCCTTTGCTTTTCAGAATGTGAGACACCGCCCGTTGCGAAGCGCCATGAGGAATCTCGACGAACACACCCACCGCAGGAATGCTTCCGTACGGCTTCACCATGGAATACCACAAATACCCCGCACCAGCGGCCGCAACAAGCAGTAGCAGAACAAAAAGCGTCCGCAACGTTTTCACGCTAAGCCGACTCCTTGGCCATCGAGGTGCGAGCCAGATAATCCCGCAGAATCACCATGGCGGCAACCGCATCGACAGTATATTTGTCGTCAGCCGAGGTACGGGTGGACCTTTTGCGGCCATCACGCGTTTCGATATGCGTAATGCGACGGCCTAATTCCTCTTCAAGGATGCGCTCAGCCTCCCAACTGGTCAGCCGCTCGTCGACGAGTACCACAGGCAGGCCCAACTGTTTGCGAAGGCGCTCCGCGAAGCGCGTAGCTTCCTCGGCCATTCCTCCGGGCGTGCCATCGAGCCGCAGCGGCAAACCGACGACGATCTCCTTTACCTGATGATCGCGAGCGAATTCGCGTAGCCGGCGCATATCCTCGTTGCGGTTGATGCGTTCCATCGTGCTGAAAGGTTCGGCAATGCGCGCTTGACAATCCGCAAGCGCAATGCCAATTTTCGTGCGGCCATAGTCGAGAGCCAGGATTTTCGGTGCCGCGGGGATGGAAACCGAAGGGGATTTTGCCAAGCTCTTGGAAGTGGGCATCACAAAACCAGTATAGACCCAAGAAACGTGGGAAGCGTCACCACCGCGCAACGAACGCGGCGATATACTAACGCCTTCTATGCGAATGGACTGACCGAACCTAGTTACCGGCTCTAGACGCGGTTGAAAGCGGCCCCACGCGGCAGCCGCTACATGTGTCGAGGCAGATTGTAGCTTTAGCCCTTCCGGGGTCGTCCTTGTAGGGCCCGCCTTCTGAAGCGGGCCACTTTCGAACGAACCTCGCATCGAACTTGGAGGCAGACAAATGAGCACCCAACAAAACAGCAAGATCGTCCTGGTAGCCGGGGGCACGGGCGGCCTGGGGCGCGCAGTGAGCCTGGCGTTCCTCGAGGACAACTGCAAAGTCGCGGTTACCTACCAGGTTGCGGAAGAGTGGACAGCGCTTCAGAGCGCCGCGGGGGCAAACAAACTTCACCTCGAAGGGTTCGACGTAGACGTCACCGACGAAACCGCAGTGCGGGACGTGATCTCAGATCTGGTGACCAGGCACACCCGCCTCGATGCACTTGTAAATACAGTTGGCGGTTACGCGGGCGGCATCAAGCTGTGGGAACTCAAACCGCAGGTCCTTGACAGGATGCTCGCGCTGAATCTGCGTTCCGGATTCGTATTGGCCCGCGCCGTCGTTCCGGTGATGTTGAAACAAGGCTCAGGAGCTATCGTAAATGTCGCAGCGAAAGCGGCTTTCGATCACGGCGCGGGAGCCGCCGCTTACGCGGCGTCAAAGGCTGCGGCGCTCGCCATGATGGATTCGATGGCGGCCGATCTGAACGGCACCGGGGTACGCGTCAACTCCATTTTGCCGAGCATCATCGACACGGAGGCAAATCGAAGAGCCATGCCAGGTTCCGATTTCGCGAAATGGCCCAAGCCCGAAGACATCGCCCGCGTGATCCTTTTCCTGTGTAGTGACGGCGCGAAGGTCGTCCGCGGCGCCGCTGTGCCTGTTTATGGCGACAGCTGAAAACTTTCACCGCCGCCCGGCAAGGCAGCCTACTCCGGCATAATCACCGGTTTTTCCTTCGGCAGCGCATCAAGAGCCGCCTTGTCCAGATTCAGATGCGCCGCCACCAGTTCCGGCGGAGTGTGCGTCAGCCACTCAGACAACGCAAGGTCCTGATAAAAACTGCTCTGGAACATTTCCAGGAACTTCAAATCGCTCGTTCCCGTGTTTTCGATGTAGTGTGGCAACGCCTTCTGCACATAGCCGACGTCGCCCGTTTCGAAATCCATAGTCCGCGCGCGTCCCCCCGTTGCAAACACTGTCATGCGCCCTTTGCCGCTAAAGTAGTATTGCCATTCGTCTGCATTGGGGTGCCAGTGCAATTCCCGCAAGCCGCCCGGCTTCACGGTTACAATTGCAGCAGCAATCTGCGTCGCCACCATGAAATTATTCGAGTCAATAATGCGGACTTCTCCGCTCTTTGTCTGCTTCGTAGGCTTCATCTGCATCGTGCGAAACGCAAAATCGATCGGCGAAGGGCCAAGCGCTCCGGCAGCCGCGCGACGGTCGTCTTCAAGCCGCCCCGGAACCGCCGCCTGAAAAATGAACAGCTCTTTTTTCGGCATGTTGGCTAGCGCCTTGGCGTCGACGCCGAAATTTTTCGCGATTACCTCCGGCGGCATATGCGCCATCCAATCGGACAGCAGCACGGTCTCATACTCAGAAAAATTGCCATCATCAAACACCAGTAGAAACTCGCAACCATCCGGAGCAAGCCCCTGAATCGAATGCGGAATACCCGGGGGGAAATACCACAACTCGTTTTCCTTCACGTCGGTCACGAAGCTTTTGCCACCCGAATCGATGCACGTAATCCGTGCCGTGCCGTACAGCATGAAGGCCCATTCGGCCGCCGTGTGCCAGTGCAGTTCGCGCACGCCTCCGGCCGTGAGCCGCATATCCACGCCTGCCAAAGTTTTCGAAACCGCAAGCTCGCGCGCGGTCACTTCGCGCGACCAACCCCCTTCATGTAGCCGCTTGTGACCGAACGAAAAGGGATATTTGAAGGTCTGCACCGCGCCGGCGTCCGTCGCAGGCGGCGTCACCGAATCGGGGTTCGTCGCGTCCAGAGCAGTATTCGTAGGGCCGGGATCACTTCTGCTGCGATCGTGCTGGCCATCGGTAGGTTTCTGCCCAGCCAGAGTTTCAACCGACTTCATTCCTGCAGCGGCGAGCGCCACCGAACCCGCGCCAATAAATCCTCGCCGTGTCCATCCATCCTTTTCTTCTTCGCTCATGCTGATCCCCCTGTCCCTGCCGGAAAATTCTACATAAGACTTAAGCTTGAGGAGAAGGTTCAGGGCTGGCGGCCACGCGCGCCGGACTGGAAATCCTTCCACATATCGGTGGCCTGGAGTTCTTTGTCGAGGCCGGTTGCTTTCAGCAGTGCTTCGATCTCAGCGCGGCTCTGGCGGTTGCCGATGGGTTCCGGGCGATCGGCGATGCCCCACGCAGCGACAGCGGCGAGAACAGTGTTCAGTTTCAGTTCGCGAATATCAACCTTGTCGAAGGTGTCCGAAGCGGCGTGGTAATTCTGCAAATAGTTGCCGACTTCCTGATTCGCTACCAGAGTCGGAACACCTTCCAGCAGAAAATCGAGATTATCTGTGCCGCTTGGCGCGTCCAAAGTCTGGTTGTCCACGGCCCAACCGGCAAATGGTTTAAGAATTTCCTGGACCGCCGATTGAATATCTTGACGCCCGCCGAGAGAATACCCGGTGACGCGGCCGACACCCGCATCGAAGATGACAACACCGCGGTATTTGTCGAGTTCCGCGCGATGTGCCCGCACATAGCCCCAGGAACCAAGCAAGCCTTCTTCTTCGCCCGAGAAAAGAACGAAGCGTATCGTACGCCGCGGCAGCAGCCCGCTGGCCTTGATGGCTCGCGCCGCTTCGATCACCAGCGCGACGTTGCAGCCGTTGTCGAGCGCGCCGGTGCCCAGTTCCCAAGAATCAAGGTGCGCGCCCAGTACGACGATTTCATCCGGCTTTTCATAGCCGCGGATTTCCCCAACGACGTTTTCTTGTTCGACGGGGCCGCCAATCTGGTTGGGCATGCTGAGCCGCAGACGCATTTTGCCGGCATAAGCCTGCGCCGTCCGTTCAAGGCGCAAGCCGTCTTCGCGCGCCAGGATGGCTTGCGGCAGCGCTTCAAGCCGTCCGTCGGTGGAATTGGTATGTCGATAGAGCAACTTGCGTTCGCGCTCGCCGGTCCACAGGATCGCCGCCGCCCCGGCCTTCACCGCTCGATCAATGATCGCTGGAGGAATGTCATACTCATGAAACAGGTCCGCCCAGGTGTAGCTGACGTCCGTGTGCACTAGAAGAATCGCGCCTTTCAAAGCGCTGCCGGCGCGCGCGAAATTCGTTTCGCTGCCGTCGCCGATGAAAACCAGTGGACCCTCGATACCGGCTGAGGGAGTTGCAGGCGACAGCGCGACAGACACCAGAGAAACGGAAAAAGTAACAGGGCCAAGTACTTCGAGTCTCGTTGCGCCTTCGCTCCACGTATGAGGCAGCGTGTACTGCTCGGTGTGCGCCTCGATACCTCCAGCGCGAAACGTGGCTATGGCCCACTGCACCGCCTTGGACATTTCCGGCGAGCCGGTCACCCGCCCGCCGATCTCGTCCGTAAGCCGCCGAAGATTGTCCGCAAGCGGCGAATCTCCCATGACGATCGGCGTAATTTTGGCAGCGGCCTGTGAGCACGAAGCCGGCCCCGTGGCCGAGCACGCGCCAGCACCCTGGATGGCTTGCCCCGGCCGCAGCGGATCGATCTTCGCGGCGGGGAGTTGCGCAAAAAGCGGCGCGGCCATCAAACCAAGAAACACGGAGGCAAACAGAAAACCACGCAAGCCCATGCGAAAGAATCCTTCAGACCAAGTAGCTGCTGCGACTGCATGCGAATTATAGCGCGGCCATTCCGGAGATTGAAAATTCTCCGCGGAAGGATATGCTCGTGGCTATGAACGATACGGAGCCAGTGCAGCCTAGTTCTAAGTATTACCTTCTTGCGGTGTTTTTCTTGGCAACAGGCGTTGGATTAATGATTTATTTCCTCGTGAACGACATCCACCGAATCCGCGAATCCATGATTCGCATGGACGTTCCCGGCCAGATGGATCTCGAATTGAAACAGCACGTCGCTTATGCGGTGTTTGTGGAATACACGGCTTGGCCGGGTCGAGCCGCAGTGTCCAATGGCGTCTCGCAGGGCAACGTTGTGTGTGCGGTGCACATGCTTCCGTCCGGACTGACGATTGAGGGAAGGCACACGGCAGCGTCATCGAGCTATACCTACGGCTCAAGACGCGGCGTTTCGATCATGGAGTTCGAAGTGCCCCACGATGGAACTTACATGGTGGCGTGCCAGGGTCCCTCGGAATACGTCGGCCAGAAGGTGCAAGTCGCAATCGGTGGCGGAGCTTCAAAGGCCATACCGATTGTAATTGGAAAAAGCGTGCTGGCGCTAATGGGCGGCATCGCCCTTGCCGCGCTCATTTTTGTGCGTGTGGCGATGCTGCGGTTGGAATCGCGAAAAGATATTCGCGAGCGGGGCTTGCGCCCAGTCTGAAGCAAAGCGCGGCTACGTGGACAAGACGGCGTCGGAGACGCTTGCAACTTGCGCCATCTCGTGTACATCGTGGACGCGGACGATGTGGGCACCGAACAAGATGCTCGCGGCCACCGTCGCCGCCGTCCCCCAGCCCCGATCTCCTACCGGCACGGGCTTGCCTTTGCCGCCGAGCGTGGAGCCAATAAAGCCCTTGCGGGATGTGCCCACCAACAGTGGGTAGCCGAGTTTGGCCAGTACAGGAAGTTTGCGCAGAAGTTTGTAATTCTGCTCGTGTGATTTGCCAAAACCGATACCAGGATCAAGAACGATTCGTGTTTTGCGGATTCCCCCGCGAAGGGCGACGGCAATCGAACGCTGCAGTCCCGCCGTGATGTCGGTAATTACATTTTTCGCAAAAGGCAGCTTCTGCATCGTTGTCGGTGTACCGCGCATGTGCATCAGCACCAGCGGCACCTTGTGACGAGCGACGACGGCGGCAAGGCGCGGATCGTGCTTAAGCCCGGAAACGTCGTTGATCATTTCCACGCCGGCCCCAATGGCGATTTCAGCGACCGTAGATTTTTGCGTGTCGACGGAAATGGGAACTTTCAGCCGCCCGCGCAACGCCTCCAGCACCGGCAACAACCGCCGCAATTCTTCCGAGGCGGAGATTCCCTCCGACCCGGGGCGCGACGATTCTGCCCCAATATCTAGAATATCCGCTCCGGCACGTTCCATCGCCAGCGCCGCCTCGACCGCCTTCTTCACACTGACAAACTTTCCCCCGTCGGAGAAACTGTCCGGAGTCACGTTAAGCACACCCATGACGAACGTACGCTCGCCGAGCACAAGAGTGCGCGAAGGCAGCTTCAAGCGGAATATTTTGCGGGAATTCATCCGCAGAGCAGTTTACCGCGAACAATTACCATAGAGAGAAGCTTGTCATACTGGGCCCGACTGCCGAAGGCAGTCGCCGCAAAGGATCTCAGCCCCTAATCAGCTGTCAGATTCTCAGTCCAGGTCGAAATCGCGGATGGGTTTGCCGGCTGGAGCATCCTTCGCCTTTTTCATCGCTTCTTCAAATTTCTTGGCCAGCATGTCTTCCTTGTTGGACTCTCGGTACCAGGAATCCGCGAATTTATCCTCGCGCTGCTTCTTTTGATTCTCCAGAATGTCCGACGCTTTCGTGAGGTCGACATCCGGACCAGGCTTGACGTGAGCGGTGTGCGACAGTACTGCGCCGAAAATGGGATCGATCACCAGTTTCGCCTGGCAGCAGGGGCAAGTTACGTTGAGGTTTTCGCCGTCTTTCCGTCCCATGGCTCTATTCTACCGCCTCCCGCCCAAAAAAGAAGGGGCACAATGCTTGTGCCCCCTCAGTCGACTCAAAATCGAAAACTTAGAACCACAAACTTCCTCACGCCTTTGCCGGCGAATCGCCTCGTGTGAACCCCGGTGCGGGCCGTAACTCCGGACGGACCACCTTCGGATCCGTGCCAGGCGCAGCCTGCGGGGGCGGATTGGGAGGCGTCCGCGGCTTTTCGGGGAGTGTCTTGCCTTCCATCAGCATCTTGACCTCGTTGGCGTCTAGGACCTCGCGCTCGAGAAGTGCAAGCGCGATGCGCTCCAGCGTGTCACGGTTGGACTGCACAATGCTCTGCGCCTTCTCGTACGCTTCACTGACGATGCGCTTCACTTCTTTATCGATCTGCAAAGCGGTGTCTTCGCTGAAGTCGCGATGCTGGGCAATTTCCCGTCCGAGGAAGATCGCTTCTTCCTTTTTGCCGTAAGCGAGCGGGCCCATGTTGCTCATGCCCCATTCGCACACCATGTTGCGAGCGATGTCCGTGGCGCGTTCAATATCGTTGCCCGCACCGGTAGTGATATGGCCAAGGAAAATTTCTTCGGCTGTGCGTCCACCCATAAGAACCGCGAGCATGCCCTCAAGATATTCCTTCGTGTAGGTGTGCTTGTCCGCCTCGGGAAGCTGCATGGTGAGTCCCAGCGCCATACCGCGCGGAATAATCGTGACTTTGTGCACGGGATCGGCGCCCGGAGTCATTGCGGCGATCAGCGCGTGCCCCGCTTCGTGGTAGGCGGTGTTCTTCTTCTCCTCATCGGAGAGAATCATGGACTTTCGCTCCACGCCCATAAGGACCTTGTCCTTGGACATTTCAAAGTCCGCCATGGTGACAAACTTGCGGTTTTGGCGCGCGGCCCAAAGAGCGGCTTCGTTCACAAGGTTTGCCAAATCTGCGCCGGAGAAACCGGGAGTTCCGCGCGCAATGATAGACAGATCGACATCATCCGACAGCGGCACCTTGCGGGTGTGCACGCGAAGAATTTCTTCGCGGCCTTTCACATCCGGACGGGCCACAACGACGCGTCGGTCAAAGCGCCCCGGACGCAGCAATGCAGGATCGAGAACATCGGGCCGGTTCGTCGCCGCAATGAGGATAACGCCTTCGTTCGATTCAAATCCGTCCATCTCCACGAGCAGCGCGTTCAGCGTCTGCTCGCGCTCGTCGTGCCCGCCGCCAAGCCCTGCGCCTCGATGGCGCCCCACCGCGTCAATTTCATCAATGAAGATAATGCAGGGCGCATTCTTCTTTCCCTGCTCGAACAAATCACGGACACGGCTCGCGCCGACGCCAACAAACATTTCCACGAAGTCTGAACCAGAAATGGAAAAGAACGGTACGTTGGCTTCGCCGGCGATCGCGCGAGCCAGCAAAGTCTTGCCCGTTCCCGGAGGCCCGACCAGCAAGACGCCTTTGGGAATACGCCCGCCGAGCTTCTGGAATTTCTGCGGGTCCTTCAAGAACTCAATAATTTCTTGCAGCTCTTCCTTGGCTTCGTCGCTTCCCGCTACATCTTTGAACGTGGCTTTCTTTTGCTGCGCGGAGAGCAGCCGCGCGCGCGACTTCCCAAAGCTCAAAGCCTTGTTGCCGCCGGCTTGCATCTGCCGCATCAGGAAAAACACGAAACCCGCAAGCAACAACAGAGGCAGCGCATTTAAAAGAATCAGAACCCAATCGCCGCTTCGGACTTCCTTCACATTGAGCTGCACCGCCTTGTCTCTCAACGCCTTCGTAATTTCCGGAGAGTTCTCCTTGGGAATCGTGGCGTGAAACTTACGGTTCGGCGGCCGCACGTATTCGCCCTGAAGCTCGTAGCTATTGGGTGAGAGATATAGCGTGACTTCCTTCACATCCCCCGCATCGACCTTGGCCATGAACTCGCTGTAGCTCGGAGTATCCTCGCGAGCTGCCTGGCCATTGCTGGAGACCAGCTTCCAGAGCATCACGCCCAGAAAGACGATGGAGATCCAGAAGAGAATCGTTTTTGCCGTAGAACTGGAATTCACAGTAACCTCACAATACATCCAAAAAGCGTATCGATAAAATCCTCGGCGCCTTTACTCAACGCCCTTTTCTCTTCGTTGCTCTGGATCTGCCGGTCCCATTCGATGACGCCCCCGCGACCAGATTACTACTGTTGCGGCCGGTGCCGTTCGCGGCTGCTAGCCCATACCCAGACCACAATAGATTAGATGCAGTTCGAAAGCCAAAGTAATCGGGCTCCAGCGCCACGCGGCGGCGTGAGGTCTTGTCCAGAAGCACCGCGAGTCGCAGCGAGCGTGGCTGGTTTTCTCCCAGGCGGCGCAGCAGAAAATCCTGTGTCACGCCGCTGTCCAAAACAGAGTCTACGAGAAGAACATCACGGCCCTTCAGTTCGGAATGCTCCTTGCCAGCGTTTGTCGCGGAGCGGTGGGCAAAAAAAACCTCGCGCCTCTGCTGTCCGCCCAGCTCGACGTCACGAATATTCTCCAACACGAAGTGCAGCACAACCGGCGCGGCAATCGCTCGAATCAAATCGGCGGCGAACATAAAAGAACGGTCCATCGTCACAACAACGTCCAACCTTCGGCCTCGCGCGTCGCGAGAAATTTGCCGGCCGAGTGCCTTCACACGATTAGCGATTCGGGCGGCGGAAACTGTGGTTACCTTGGCCATGGCTAGGAAGATGAAACCTCTGTGATCACGACTCCCATTCGCGTGGAGTTGCCCGCCGCAAATTCAGCGGAAACCGGCAACCCGCGCGTCCAAGCGATTTTCCCGCCGGAGGCCACCACAGGCCAAAACTCCTTCTCCCAGCGGCTGACCCCTAACTCGTTCAAGAGACGCGACAATTTGTGGGGTTTCTGATGGCCAAGCGGCTGCATGGAATCGCCCGGCTGCCAGTTACGCACCACGAGGGGTAGACTAATCCTCTGACGGTCCAGAACCGCCCCTGTATCACTAGTTTCTCGCCCTTGGGGGGGCCAGTCAATCACCGTGAATCGCAAGCGGCACGATTGTTCCAGGAGTGGTACCTCGGCCGGAAGTGGCCCCACCTCAACCATTCGACAGAACGCTTTGGGCTTTGGCTGTGCTTTGCCGCCAGATTTATCAGCCATGACGCGAAACACAAGCACATCGCGCTCGCGGCGCACTTGCACTCCGCCTGGAAGCGGCAGTGACTTTCCGCTGTCCGGTTGCACAGCGAGTCGTAGTACGGCGTCTACATGAACAGAACTGAGCTGGCCGGTGTGCGGTTTCACCATGGCGACCATTCGGCGGATCATCCGACTGGTCATCGCAAGCTTGTTGCTTCGCAGTTCTTTCAAGAACTGGTCTTCGGTGTCGATCTGCTTTTCACTTTTCCGACGATCCAGCAGGTCTGCAACCGAGATACGAACTTCCTTGCCTTTTTCTTTTGCTAGTGCGCCGACACGAACATTCGCAGAGAATGTCAACCAGCCATCATCAGCACGCGCAAGGTCGGCGAGTCTGCACAGGTGTTCGAGCACGGCAGGCTGAAAGTGCTTTTCGAGAGCGGGCATGATCTTTAGACGAATCCGCGCCCGCGTTCGTTTGGTGTCGCGGTTCGTGGCGTCTTCCCGCCAGGTTTGGCGACGCTCCCGTAGGTAAGCGCGCAGTTCGGCGCGGCGAAATTTGAGCAACGGCCGAAACACGCAACCAAGTTCGGGATGAATACCGCCAAGCCCTGCCAGGCCAGTGCCACGGAAAATGTGCGCCAGCACCGTTTCCGCCTGATCGTTGGCGGTGTGCGCTACTGCAATTTTGTCGAGTTTTCCTTCGGCGACCAGCCGCTCGAAGAACCCATAACGCGCCCGCCGCGCAGTATCTTCCAGGTTGGCGCGCTCGCGTTTCGACTTTGACGAGATGTCCTCTCGGTCGATATGGAACAGAAGCCTGTGGCCAGCGGCAAGATTCGCCACGAATTTTTCGTCCGCGTCCGAAGCGCGGCCGCGCAATTTGTGATTGAAATGCACAACGGAAAGAACAATTCCCAGTCTTTCCCGGAGTTCCAGCAGCAGCGATAGCTGCGCCACCGAGTCCGCGCCACCCGAAACCGCCACGCCAATGCGCTGGCCCGGCCGCGCCCAATGATGCTCCTCCAGATGACGGAGTAGCCGCACACGCAACTCATTTTGTGGATGCTTCGCACGCCTGCTGGCTTTGGCTAGTTTATGCGAAACGCTTTTCTTGGGCATGGCGCTCTGCGGGTATCGTAACAACCTTACAGAGGCAGGTCGAGCACGCGACGCCGTGCCGGCTTTCAGGCAGGCAAGCTCACAACTCGCGGCTCATATAAAACAGAAACAGCAGCGATAGCTGCAGATCACGCAAAAGATTCAGCGGAACCTTGTGCACGGGAATGCGGAACCAACGCCGCTCCTGCCAGCGTTCCCGTACGCTGGTCCAAAACACCTGCAGGTCTGCTCGCGTGTACACGCTGTTCTGAACGATCAGCGGGCTCCATTTCGCCCAGAAGAGATGCACCTTCGACGGCACAGGTAGCGCAGGGAAGTGCTCCTTGGCGCGCAGATACGCAGCTTGCAGATCGGCAAGCTTGAACTGCTCGTACTTTTCGCGAAATTTAGCAAACTCCTCTGCGACGCGCTGTTCAGCCGCGGTAGGGTGCCGCGTTTGCAGCCACAACTCTTCCATTTCCGCCAGCACCCGCATCATCCCCCGCAAATCGTGGCGCACTTCCTTGATTCGCGCGGTGTAATAGTCCCAGCGTGAAAGAACCGGCAAGCCGGGGCGTCGCGCGGTTCGCCCTTTCAGGCGAAAGTAGCCGCACATCATCGGGTGACGGCCTTCGGTCTGAATCGAGTTCTTGTACCACAGGAAGCGAAGGAAATTATTCCAATAATTGGCGCGCGCGCCGCGTTGCAAGACCGCCTTCATATTTTCCATGCTATAGAAGGTGCGCCAAGCCTCGAAATACGTTGACTTCCAGGAACCATCCTTTAGATAGGGATGATGCGTCACCTCGTGCTGCGAATCGTAGAGATTGAAATCCGGGTGCATCCACTCCCCACGGCGGAGCATGTGCAAATGATCCATGGAACCCGGCAGCGGCATAAGGATGAAAAAGGAAGCATGGTCGGGCCGCACTTCATTCATCAGGAATTTCAGATCGCGCCGGATCGAGTCAACGGTGTCAAACGGAAAGCCCAGAATGTAGCCCACATGCGAGGAGATATCCGAATCGCGGTACGCCTGGATGAGCTGGCGATATTCGTTCACCTGGTTTTGCTTTTTGCCTGCTGCGGCCAAATTGCCCGGATCCACGCTTTCCATACCAATAAACACGTTGATGCATCCTGCCTGGCGCGCTTTGGTGACGAAATTCTTGATCTTCCAGGAGAGCACGTCGACCTGCATCATGAATTCTAGTGGGATTTGTTCTTCATTTCGCAGCTTGATGAGCACGTCGAAAATCGCTTCCCAGTTCTTGTTGCGGGCGAAGTTATCGTCGGTAAAGAAATAGAAAGTGATTCCGTTTTCCCGATAGTTTCGGCGAATGGCCTCGGCGATGTGTTCGGCGGAGCGGAAACGCATCTTGCGCCCCTGCACATTGATGATGGTGCAGAACGTGCATTCAAACGGACACCCGCGCCCGCAATCGAGCGTCCCAAAATTGGAAGCGACGAACTTCCGGAGATAGCTCTTGCGAATCGCGGGAATCGGCTTGGTGTAAAGATCAGGCTTGCAGTTCAGAAAGTCGTACATCGGCTTGAGCCGGTTGTTCACGGCGTCGAGCAGCAAATCGCTCCAGGTCTCTTCCACTTCTCCCTTCACGATGCTCACGCCTTGGTCCATCAGCTGCTGGATATCCGGCGGAATATCTGGTAGTAGCGCCAGGTAGCCGCTGACGTGGAAGCCACCGATGAGTACCGTTAAACCCGCTTTGCGAAACTGATGCGCCAAGTCGCAGGCACGAGGGAATTGGTTCGTCTGTACCCCCACCAAGCCAACAATCGTCTTCGCTAGTCCCCAGCGCTGCGAGCGGCAGATTTTCTTCACCGGAATTTTGTCGACGGTTTCATCGAACAAGTGCACCTTTACATTCCAAGCATCGCCCAGTGCATTTCGACGCACCACGTCTTCGGTCAGACCCGCAAGGCAGGCCAGCGTGTTGCTCGGCAACACGCCACGCCAATGTCGAACGACATATCCGTCGTCGTCGTACTGACTCGGCTTAATCAGATAGAGGTGTAAAGTTTTCCGCATGACAGCCGGCCCAGGTCGTGGCCGGACTCGCTGGCGGGAGCGAAGCCAGAGAGACGGTAGAATCCTCCCATAACCACTCAGATGCCGCAAGGAGAGTCTGAGATACCCGAGGTTGGCGGGAAGCCTCCTCGGTTCTGCAGGTTCAGAATGAAACGATCGAGTCGTCGCGAACTCAGCAGGAAACCGCCACCGATACCCCCGCGCCGCCAGTTCAACGCATCGCTACCCGCCTGTAACACAATCTTAATATCCGCTGCAGCCCCTTGCAGTAGCATGTGCTTCCTAATTTCACGTCTCGCCGCGCCGGGGGTTTAGCCATGTCTAATCGTCATTTCTCGTTCTTCGCGCTCGCCACTGCCTTGGGCGTAACACTGATCGCTGGGTGCAACTACAAAGGCGAAGAACCCACGAAAGAAAAGGATTTCGCGGTTTCCAATTCAGTCCAAACCGCGATCGGCGCGGCCGGCAGCACCTTCGTCAATCCCATCATGACCAAGTGGATCGCCGCCTATCAGCAGGCGCATCCGAGCACGCTGATCAATTATCGTCCGATCGGCAGCGGCGCGGGCATTGAGGCGCTCAAACAGAGCACCCTGGAAATCGCCGCCAGTGACATGCCCTTAAACGACGAGCAACTGAAGACCATGTTCCCGGTAATTCAAGTGCCTGTCGCCGCCGGTGCGGTTTGCGCCATTTATAACCTGCCCGGTTTGAAGAGCCCGCTGCGCTTCAGTGCTTCCACGCTGGCTGGTATTTTCCTCGGCAGCATCATCAGTTGGCAGGACCCGGCGATCGCCAGAGACAATCCGGGGGTGGCGCTGCCGCACATGGCCATTATTGTTGTGCATCGCGCCGAAGGGAGCGGCACCACCAGTATCTTCACGTCCTACCTGACAAAGATGAGCCCCGAGTGGTCCAGAAAGGCCGGCAGCGGCTTGGCGGTAGAGTGGCCCGTGGGGATTGCGCAGCAAGGCAGCACCGGCGTTCTGGATTTTGTGAAAACGAATCCCGGAACCATCGGCTACGCGGAACTGAACTATGCGGCTGAAAAACACCTGCCGGTAGCCTCGATTCAAAACCGAGCCGGTAACTTCATCGCGCCCAGTTCCGCGAGCACCACCGCCGCAGTCCAAGCGTTCGATGGCGAATTGTCCCAAGACGTCCGCGCGCCGATTGTCGATCCGCCGGCTTCGGCGAAAGAGGCTTATCCCATCTCCGGACTCAGCTTTTTCCTGATCGCCAAAAACGGGTCGGACGCCACGGAACGCAGGGCCATTCGCGACTTCGCCCAATACATCATCACCGGCGGTCAGGACCTGTCGGAAGGTCTGGACTACGCTCGACTGCCCAAGCCGGTTCAGGACCGCGCGCTGAGCTTGCTCAACGAAATGCAGGCGAATGGCCAGCCGGTCAAAACCACCTGAGCACAATTCAGTATTGAATCCACCCCACGGCCCCACTACTCATACCGCAGCGCCACAACCGGATCCACCCGCGCTGCCTTACGCGCCGGAATGAACGCGGCCAAAAACGCCACCGCCAGCAGAATCACCAGTGCCGCGCCAAGGAGCGTCGGATCGTGCGCCCGCACCTCGAACAAAAGCGACTGCAGCAGCCGCGCGCAAACCCATGCTCCAAGAAGCCCCACCGCCACCCCTCCCACCGTCCAGCGCGCCACATTCGCCAAAACCATTCGTGAGATGCCGGTCGGAGTAGCGCCGAGGGCCATTCGGACGCCAATCTCCTGCGTCCGTTGCGACACAAAGAAGCTCACCACTCCATAAATTCCCAGTGCCGCCAGCACTACACCGATCCCTGCAAAAAGGGATAACAGCACCGCGTCGAAGCGCGGCCGCTGCGTCAATTTGCCAACCCGCGCGTCCATGGTTGCAAACTCGACCGGCATCACCGGATCGATCCCCGTAATCTCCGAACGAACCCACTGCACCACCGTCGCGGGATCCAGCGAACTGAGAAACGTCACATATCCCCGGCCAATGTAGGCTTCCGCATCGCCTTTCCAGGGAATGTAAAACTCCGGATCCGCATCAGCGGTCAATCCGCCGTTCTTTACGTTGGCAGCGATCCCCACAATGGTTCGCCAGGGCCCTTGGCTATCTAATGTGGTAAATCGTAATGATTTTCCTAGCGGATCCTGGTTCGGAAACAGCTTCGCCGCCAGTTGCTCGCTGACGATGACCGGATTCTCTACTGGCCTCCGGTCCTCTTCCTCGAATCCGCGCCCGCGAACGATTCGTATCCCGAGAGCCTGAAAATAACTGGGCGTCACCATGCGGTAGCCCACCATTCCTCCCGTCCCTTCCGCGGGACGCGGCCGTCCTGGGACTTCGATGGACGCAAAGAAAGTAGCCTGCATGCTTCCCGAAGGAGGAAGCGAATTGCTAAGTGCCACTACGCCTATGCCTGGGATCCGGCGCAGCCGTGCTTCCAGTTCGCGATAGAACGCGATCTGCTGCGGCATCTCGGGATAGCGATAGGCCGCCAAGGAAATTTGTGCTGTCACCACGTGCTTCGTTTCAAGACCCATGGGGACACTTTGAATCTTCCACAAACTTCTCAACAGCAGTCCTGCCCCGGTGAGCAGAATCACGGAGCCCGCAATTTGTCCCGCAACCAGTGTGTGCCGGAGAAATCCTCGCGTCGTCGCACGAACCGTCTTGCCTGCTAGCGATTCCGGCGCAGGTTTGGCAAGCGCTGGCGCGACTCCAAACAAAATTCCCGAAATCACCGAAACCACCAGGCAAAAGCCCAGTACGCGAACGTCCAGCGACGCTTGCTGCAACCGCACCATCCCCTGTGGGGCGACGGAAATAAAAACTCGCAGCAGCATATACGCTAGTCCGCAGCCTGCCGCTCCGCCCAACGCAGCCAGCAGCAGGCTTTCCGTGAGCGCCTGCCGAAGCAATCGCGCTCGGCTCGCGCCCAATGCCGCCCGCACTGCCAGTTCGCGTTGCCTACTCACAGCGCGCACCAGCAGCAGGTTCGCAACATTCGTGCAAGCCAGCAGCAGCACCGCTATCGCCGCGCCGAATAGTACCCACGCGCCTACACGTGAATCTTCCACTTGCCGGTCGCGCAGCGAGCGTACCTTCACCGAAACCTCCGCTCGAAATTGCGGGGGAACGAATCGCAGCGAATCCTGAAACCACGGCTGCAGAGCCGCCGCCGCTTGCGCAATCGACACCGACGGCTGCAGGCGCGCAAACGCCCGCAAAACCAGCTGCGGATGGTTGCGGTCCAGCGCCGCTTCATCCAACGCTTGCGGTAAAAGCATGTCCGCGGCGCCCAAAGTCGGCATTTCAAAACTTGCCGGGAGCACACCGATGATCTCAACCGGCTTTCCATCCACGGTTATGGCCTTCCCCGTGACTTTCCAGTCGCCCGCGAACCGCGACTGCCACAGGCCATAGGAAAGCAGGGCCACTCGCGGTGCTTTGGGCCGATCGTCTTCCCGCGTAAAATCCCGCCCAAGAATCGGATAAATTCCGAGCGTCGAAAGGAAGTTGGATTCGACCAGAGCGCAGTTGAGGCGGACCGGATTCTGCTCGGTAATGTCGCAATCCGCGCCGCCCGGCGTCAGGGAAGTCATAGACTCAAACGGACCAGGCTGTGCGCGCAGCACAACGTACTCGGGCGCCAGCATGAACTCGATACTTTCGAACGGCGCTTTCACTCCGAAGGAAACCAGCCGCTCATCGTGCGGATACGGCAGGCTGCGGAACAAAACGCGGTCCACCACGCTGAACACCGCGGTTGTCGCCCCGATGCCCATAGCCAATGTGAGCATCGCGATCGTGGCGAATCCTGGCTTCATCGCCAGCATGCGTGACGCATACCGCAGGTCTTGCCAGATTTCGTCGAAGAACAGCAAGCCTCGTTGATCGCGGCAAGCTTCCTTGGTCTGCTCAACGCCGCCCAAGTCGATCGGCGCCGCCCGCCGCGCGTCTTTTGGCTCCATGCCTTTAGCAATGTACGCGGCGACCTTGCACTCGAGGTGATACCGAAGCTCCTCGTCGAGTTCCTGATCCATTTGCCGCCGCCCGAATAGCGAACGCAGCTTCAAGGGCAGGGTGTAAATCCAGTTTGCCGGCCGCATCGCCGTTCCTCCCGCCGCCGTGTTACGTCTCTTCGAGCTTCACTACGTTCGAGATCGCCGCCGCCAAGCGCTGCCAGTTGCGTGCTTCTTTTTCGAGTTGCCTGCGCCCGAGCGGCGTCAAGGAATAAAACTTGGCGCGCCGGTTATTTTCCGTCGTTCTCCACTCCGCCTTGATCCAGCCTTCATTTTCGAGTTTGTGCAAAGCGGGATACAACGATCCGTCGCTCACCTGCAGCACGTCGCCTGAGACCTGGCCCAGCCGCTGGCTGATGGCAAACCCGTTCAGCGGCTCCAAGGCCAGAATCTTCAGCAGCAACATATCCAGGGTTCCCTGAACCAGGTCCGCTGGCCTGCTCATGGCTTTCACCTCGGTAACCGGGCCTACAATACGTCAACTCCCCTCGGTAATCAAGAGGAGCGCTCCATATTTTCGCCCGAGTAATGCGGGGCGCGGGAGAGGATGACGCAAACCTTTGCGGTTCGATTGAACGGTAAAAGACTGGCTTCGAATACAGAGTCAGAGTAGGTCAGAACGTAAGGCGGTCCGGGACCCAAGGGGACAGACGGGACAATTCCATTCGGTATACCGCACCCGCTCGCTCCATGACCCACGCTCGAACGGCAAGAATGCGAGAACGATGGCACTGTTCCGCGGGACCTATACGGCGTATCGCAATCCACGTGCTCACGGAGTGCTGCAGCCAGCGTATAAAGGTGATCTCGAGGCATGAATTCAAGCAATTGGCTTTTGCCTGTGAACGTGGCGAGGCTCGAAGGGTGTAGAGTGAGGTTGTTGAAAAATGTGGAAAACGAGAATGAGGCAGTAACGGCTGTTGACAAATTTGGTGCGTGTGTTATTCTCGTTTGGTTCGTTGGTAGCCACTCTGCAGGACAGGGAGGCAGAACAAACGCTCTTTGACAACCGATACGATGTGCCAGAATCTGTTCGACCCCATTCGGGTTCGAGCCTAGCCCGCGCGAGCGGGAAAGGACCGGATGGGTAATTTGAGTTAATTTGAGCGACTAACAATTTTGCTTGGCAGGCTGGCTCGGGATAAAACCCGGGCTATTTTATTGCGCCAAGCGACAGGCTTCAAACGAGAGTTTGATCCTGGCTCAGAACGAACGCTGGCGGCGTGCTTAACACATGCAAGTCGCGTGCGCAGTTTCCTGTAGCAATACAGGGGATGGGCGCACGGCGCACGGGTGCGTAACACGTGGGCAATCTGCCCTCCGATGGGGAATAACCCCGCGAAAGCGGGGCTAATACCGCATAACATTCCTTAGGCGATGGTCTGAGGATTCAAAGCAGCAATGCGTCGGAGGAGGAGCCCGCGCCCGATTAGCTAGTTGGTGAGGTAACGGCTCACCAAGGCAATGATCGGTAGCTGGTCTGAGAGGATGATCAGCCACACTGGAACTGAGACACGGTCCAGACTCCTACGGGAGGCAGCAGTGGGGAATCTTGCACAATGGGCGAAAGCCTGATGCAGCGACGCCGCGTGGGGGATGAAGCTTCTCGGAGTGTAAACCCCTTTCGCCTGGGACGAATGCCCGCAAGGGAGTGACGGTACCAGGATAAGAAGCCCCGGCTAACTACGTGCCAGCAGCCGCGGTAAGACGTAGGGGGCCAGCGTTGTTCGGAATTACTGGGTGTAAAGGGTTCGTAGGCGGTGTGGCAAGTTGGGAGTGAAATCTCTGGGCTCAACCCAGAGGCTGCTTCCAAAACTGCTGTGCTTGAGTGTGAGAGAGGCTCGTGGAATTGCAGGTGTAGCGGTGAAATGCGTAGATATCTGCAGGAACACCCGTGGCGAAAGCGGCGAGCTGGATCACTACTGACGCTGAGGAACGAAAGCTAGGGGAGCAAACAGGATTAGATACCCTGGTAGTCCTAGCCCTAAACGATCAGGACTTGGGGTGCCGCCCGTTCGGGCGTCGTCCCGGAGCTAA
>Ga0210394_10000713_pt1 | contig 63704 bp, 51 predicted proteins | sample IncBWC12MmetaG_FD_160121 | JGI IMG/M metagenome (GOLD analysis project Ga0210394, IMG submission 160121) | Forest soil microbial communities from Barre Woods Harvard Forest LTER site, Petersham, Massachusetts, United States - Inc-BW-C-12-M | ecosystem: Environmental > Terrestrial > Soil >...
ATTGTCGTTGTGTTGGGTCAAAACACTCTGTGCGGGAGAGATCGATGCAGCAACGCAAACTAGAAAGACAAGAAGAGTCAGGCGACGCAAGAAAAGAATCGACGTGTGAAAAGTGCTGATAGGGTCAAGTAATTCCCGATGCGCGCTAGGCGTCGCCATATTGCACATTCTTCTTCACTCCTGGTATGAACCGGAGTTACCCTGCGCCTACAAAACCACAGACCCTGCTGGGGACTACTCAATACAATAAGCATTGTCCAAGGAAATGTCATCATGATTGGGAAGGAGGCGGTCGAGAGAGTTAGGGCTGTAGCAGACAAAGTTGCTAGCCATTTTGTTTGCCGACGGACAGTAAGGTCCTTCCGTTCTGGGGGACGAGAAGGGACTCTTGGCACTGAAGGTCAAGGACCAAACGCAAGAACTATAATTTGTGGACTTCAGGCCGGTTTAGGGCGCTGCCGCGCTGGCTTCGATAAGGGTCTGCACAGCTGAGGCGACCGCGAGTAGCACGTCGGCTTTGGGTGTTTTCATCTGCGCAATCATCGCAACTTGATCCGATTTCCACGACTCGGACGCGCGCTCGCCGCTGTCGATGTAATTCAGGGCCTGAAGACCCACTGCCCCCAGCGCCGCGAGATTCTGCGAGACGGGTATCAATTCCTTCAGCAAGAATGAACCGTCGAGCAACGGGTGGAGGCGCTCGGCATTGTATCGCCAGGCCGTCAACTGCTCGCGAATCTGGGCCTCGGCTGCTGCATCGGTGAACTTACTAGTCACGAACAATGCGACACGTGTTGCGAAAAGACGACTGACCTCACTCTCAGGCGCTACCGCGTCTACGAATCGATTCAGCGGCAGATCGCTCGTCTGAATTCCGCCGGCCTTAATCGCGGCTTGCTGCCGCACGCCAAGGCCGGAGGGCACAACTACGCCGGCGAGAATACGAAGCGCCGCTATGTCACGACTTGCAGCCATTCGAACCAGCACCGCGTCGGTGGCCGATCGATGCATCAGGCCTTGCAATTGGAGGCGCCAGCTCACAACGTCCGACCGGCGATACATCGACTCTGTATCCCGTGTTTCTTCCGATGACCAGAAACGTTCCGCGATCGCCGCGGTGCGTGGCCAGATTCGTGAATCTATATTTTCACCATCGACGAACTCGCCCCACATGCATGCCTCGCCGCCGAGGATGCGCGCTCGCTCCTCCGAAGACAGTGTTGCGCCGGCGTTGGGCAGCGGATCTACCTGATAGTGTTCGGGAGCTGGGGCCATCGCGTCGAGGTAGTAGCCATGCGAAAGTAGTCCGCGGTAGCCCTGTCTGGCCGCCTGCATCAGAAAATCCTGGCCGTGCCAGGATTGAATGACGATGTCCTTTGGCATGGCAGGACTCAAGACCTCGTCCCAACCGGCCATAAACTTTTGGTGCTTGCTAACAATTTTTTCCACGCGCGCGGTGAAATACTGCTGCAGTTCCTGAGTGGCCTTCATATTATGGGCGCGCATATATTTCTGGATCTGGGAATTCGCGCTCCACTGCTTCCCGTTCACTTCATCGCCACAGATATGGAAATAACGATCGGGAAAAAGAGCAGCCATCTCACCGATAAGCTTATCGAGAAAAACGTAGGTTTCTTCGCGGGTGGGGTCCATCGCGGGATCGAAGATTCCCCATTTGCGCTCGATTTGGTAAGGGCCGGGCGCACTTGCGAGTTCCGGGTAGCCTACGAACCAACTCGTGCAGTGTCCAGGAATATCAAACTCAGGAATCACGCGAATGCCGCGATCGCGTGCATGCGCAATAAGTTCGCGAATCTCATTCTGGGTGTAGTAAAGACTGTCGGAGCCCATCTCTTGCAGCCTTGGAAATTTCTTGCTCTCGACTCGGAATCCTTGGTCGTCGGACAGATGCAAGTGCAGAACGTTTAATTTCACCGCTGCCATGGCGTCGACGTTGCGCTGCAGCACCTCGAATGGGATGAAATGGCGGCTCACATCGATCGTCAACCCGCGCCAGGGAAATCGCGGTTGGTCTTCGATGTGAACCGCGGGCGCCGAAAATGCAGCTGGCGTGATTTCCACGAGTTGTCGAAGCGTCTCCGAGTCCACGAAGGACGCCGAGCGGATTGGGCGCGGCAAGCTTTGCGCGATTGGTGGTCACGTCGAGCGTGTAACTCTCGTCTTCGCCTAGCTCCTGAATTGGTTTACTCGCATGATCCGCGTGTATCACGAGCGTGGCTTTGTCGCGATCCACAAGTTGACCACTCATGGATATTCCCGTCTGCCTCGAGAGTTCGAGAAACAGGCGTTGTGCTGCTCGTTCCAGCAATTCGTTCTTGTACCCGTCGATGGCAATGGAAAAGGATGACGTGACAACCAGGCGTCCAATCCCTAACTGCACGCTCCTCGGCATCGGCATTAAATCCAATTGCGATGCTGGTTGCCGCACCTGCGGAAGAGCTTGACGCACAAAAACAAGACACAGCAGGATGCCGATCAAAGTAGTTCGCATGTCTTCCTTCCAGGACTGCACTGAATCTAAAGACAGTTCATACGAGACCGCGGGAGAAGCTCGCCGATTCGCTGCGCACAAGTCGTTCATGGCGCACCATCGGACGTTACGCAGATGGCTAAGCCGTCGTTAAGCAAAATGTTTGGAAATGATCGATTTCACATTGCCTCGCACTCACGACTTGTGCAATAAAGTCGGCGCGCATGCGATTTACACTGCTCGATTGGTCTGCCATTCTCGTTTATCTTGCTATTACTCTTCTTCTGGGCCTCTACTTTCGCCGGCGCTCCGGAAAAAGTACGGAAGATTATTTCGTCTCGGGACGCAATGTCTCCTGGTGGCTTGCAGGAACTTCAATGGTAGCCACAACCTTCTCGGCTGATACTCCGCTCCTCGTCGCCGGCCTCGTGTACACGCAGGGGATTTCGGGCAATTGGCTCTGGTGGGCATTCCTGCTGTCCGGAATGATGACCGTATTTCTTTTCGCTCGCCTCTGGCGCCGCTCTGGCCTGCTCACCGACGTGCAATTCGCTGAGATGCGTTACGCTGGAAAGCCCGCCGCATTTCTCCGCGGTTTCCGCGCAATTTATCTCGGGTTGATGATGAACTGCCTCATTCTCGGCTGGGTCACCAAAGCAATGATCGGCATCGTGAGCACCACGCTTGGCCCGACGATGCAAGGTTGGCCGTTGCTCACGGGCTTTGCCGATTTCCTCGCCCGCATCTTTGGCTCGGCATTCTCCGGCCCGGATGGGCAGGCGCTGACAATCTGCATTTTTTTCCTCATTCCGTTCACGGGTATCTATGTCTCGCTCGGCGGATTGTGGGGCGTGCTCTGGACCGATCTGTTCCAGTTCCTGCTGAAGATGGCGATCGTAGTTGTGGTCGCTTACTACGGCGTTCGAGCTGCCGGCGGAATGTCGCCGATGATCGCCAAAATTGAAAAACTGCGCGCGGAGAGCGGTGCGTCGGACCCGTTTGCATTTTTCCCGGACTTCTCGCGGCCGTTTTCGGCCGATATTCTGTGGACAGTTCCAGTGATCACTTTCGCCGTGTATCTGGGGCTCCAATGGTGGGCCTTCTGGTATCCGGGCGCTGAGCCCGGCGGCGGCGGATATGTCGCGCAACGCATCTTCAGCGCGCGTGATGAACGCCAGGGGATGTTCTCGGTGCTGTGGTTCAATATCGCGCATTACGGAATCCGGCCGTGGCCGTGGATTCTTGCCGGCCTCGCCGCTATTGTTCTCTATCCAGGCTTGCGGCATCCCGAAACCAGCTACATGATGATTGTGAACGATCACGTGCCGCACGCGTTGCGCGGCATCATTCTCGCGGGCTTCCTCGCGGCGTTCATGTCCACAATCGCGACGCAACTGAATTGGGGTACGTCCTATCTCGTTGAGGATTTCTATCGCCGGTTCATAACGCGGCGAGCGACCGAGCGGCACTATGTTCACGTCTCTCAAATTGTCACTCTCCTGCTCGTCGTCGTCGCCGGCTACGTAGCCGCGCAATTGACTTCGATTCGCTCGGGCTGGCAGGTCGTGCTGCAGCTCGGTGCTGGAACGGGCGGCGTATACCTGTTGCGCTGGTATTGGTGGCGCATCAATGCGTGGAGCGAAATCTCGGCCATGGCGACTTCGATTTTGCTGACCTTGGCGCTAAACGTTTCGTCTGTGTCCGCTCTGCTGCTCGGCAGGCCGGACGTCTTCTCCGGCTCTGCCACCGTCGTCTTCGCAAAAACGGTGCTGACGACGACTTTAGCTTCGACTGTGGTGTGGCTCACCGTTACGCTGCTAACAAATCCCGAAAACGATGAAATTCTCGTATCCTTCTATCGTAAGGTTCGCCCACAAATCACTGGGTGGCGCGCGGTTGCCGCGCGCGCTTCCGAGGTCCCTGAGACTCACGATCTCGCGCGCAATCTATGGTGCTGGGTCCTCGGCACCGTGATGACTTACTGCGCCCTGTTCGGCGTCGGCAAATTGCTCTTCGGGCACTATCTTCTGGGGACGTTCCTTGCCCTGCTCTCCGTGTCTTCCGCCTCGCTGCTTTCGCGTGAACTCACTCGCGACAATCAGACACGTACGTGAGCGCAAGATCCGCATTGGGATCTCTCACTTTCTACCGGAATCGTCGAATTAACAGCGTATGACGTCCTGATCGATAAAGGCCAAGAACGTAGACCGCCGCTTTGCCCTTCGTTGAAAAGATCAGCTGACGCATTCGAAGTAGCGGCGAGCCTCTCGGGACGGCCATGAGTTCCGCGGTTCTCCCCTCCGCAGCAGTTGCATCGATTTCCTCGTCTGCGTATGCAACCTCTACTCCGTAGTCTCGCGCCAGCATTGTAAACAGCGAGCCGCGTTCAAGCGGAGCGTCCGCGAGGCCACCGAACTCTGCGGCAGAGAGATAGCATGTCTCGAGCGCAAACGGCTCATCGGCAGCCTGCCGGATGCGTTCCACTTTAACCAAGCGACTGGTAGCCGACAGGCCAAGTCGCGCCGCGATCTCATGCTCGCTGTTCACCACGCCGGAAAAGATCGTTCTCGAACGCGCCGCCAATCCCCGGCTGGCCATCTGCTCCGTGTAGCTCATGAGTTTGTTGAAATGGATTTTCGGAGGCGCCACGAAAGTTCCGGCGCCGTGGCGGCGCTCCACCATGCCCTCTCGTGCGAGATCCGCCAGGGCGTGACGCGCCGTCATCAAGCTCACCCGGTTCGATTTCGCGAGATCTCTCTCCGAATCAACCACATCTCCCGGCTTCAACTGGCCGGAGTCGATCCGTTCCCGAATGGCATTTTGGATTCTCTTGTAAGCCGGCTCTCCGCCTCGATGGTTGGTTCTTGCCATGAGCTCTCCCGCGCCTGACGCTGAGTATACGTTGCACCGGAGCGGCTTGATTGGCTCCGCGGTATCGCCGCCGATGAGTGCAAAATGTGCTATAGAGCTCCATTTTGTCTGCTATAGAGCTCTGCCAATAGATTTCATCGCTACTTATACATTTTCACTTTTCTCTTGACAAGCAAAATGTTGTGCTATATAGCTCTCACATCTTGGGGGGTATAGCAGTATGCCAGCCTCTCCTATCGCGTTCTTGAACAGGAGGTTTCTGTGATGTCAAAAGGTGCTCGTTTTTTCAAGGGGGTTCTCCTTTCGCTTGGTTTGATCCTGGCTCTTGTGTCACTCGCCACCATCGCTAAAGCCCAGCAAGCTTCCGGCACGATTACCGGCACGGTGACCGACGCTACGGGCGCCGAAATTTCCAACGCCGCAGTCACCGCACGCGACGTTGATCGCAACGCCACCTGGACCACGAAGACCAATGAGGCCGGCGTATATGAGTTTCCTCAAATTCCGGCAGGCAATATCGAAGTGAAAGTGGAGGCCGCGCGTTTTTCGACGCAGATCTTCCCCGCTTTCACGCTCGTTCTCAATCAAGTCGCCCGCGTGGATTTCCAGTTGAAGCTCGGCGCCGTATCGCAGACCATAGAGGTCACCGCAGCGGCCCCTATATTGCAAACCGATTCCACCCAACTGAGTACCCTGATTGATTCAAATGCGGTCGTCGATCTCCCTTTGTCCACACGGAACCCTGACCAACTAACTCTGCTGGCACCGGGCGTGGTCAGCCCGAATATCTTTGCGTTCCAATCGGCGCAAACCACCTTCGGCACAGGCCGTCCCTACGTAAATGGCGCTCGCGAACAGGACGACAACTTCATGCTCGATGGAATGGACATCAATCAGCCGGACAACAACGAAGTGGGATATGTGCCGAGCCCGGACGCGGTTCAGGAATTTAACTTGATCGCAGGTAACGCGCCGGCAGATTTTGGCAACTACATCGGCGGTGTGGTTGTCTACACTCTCAAGTCCGGAACCAACCAGTACCACGGTGACATCTTCGAGTTCGTCCGCAATACCGCTTTCGACGCAAACACCTGGCAGAACAAGTCTCAGACTTTTTTCGACTTGCAACCTGGTGGTAATGGCGTAGTGGTTCCACGCAATCCGCTGCATTGGAATGAGTTTGGCGCCACGTTCGGCGGCCCCATCATCAAGGACAAGCTGTTCTTTTTCGCTGATTGGCAAACATCGCTCTTCGACCTACCTGCCTCCAGCAAGCCGATCACGCCCATTCCAACTGCATTTCGCACGGGGGATTTTTCGGCGCTTTGCACGGCTGGCTTTACGGGTGGCGTTTGCAATGATCTCAGTGAACAGCTTTTTGATCCCGCGTCCAGCGCGAACCCAGCAACGAGAACACCCTTCCAGAACAACCAGGTTCCGCTCCGCAGTACGGCCGCTCAGAATATTTTCAACTTGCCTTTCTTCCCCGGTCCCACGCAAAACTCATTCACGCAGCAGAATACGGTGAACTCTTCTCAAGGCGATCTCAAGATCGACTGGCAAGCGTCGCCGAACGACCACATCATGGGGCGATATTCTCAATTGCACGTTGCTAACAACACGACCAACAGTTTGGCACTGCTGCCAAGCCTAGATCGCGAATATCCCTTGAAGAACTTTGTCATCAGCTACACAAAGGCTCTTTCTCCTTCCCTCGTCAACGAAGCGCGGGTCGGTGCTCAGCTTTTCCCGGCGAATGATCAGATATTTTCCAACCCCACCGGCAAAAACCTGCCGGCCCTGGTGGGAATTCCTGGAGTTCAGGACACAATCCTTCCCGCAATCACGTTTGGAAGCGTAAGCCCCAACCAAGGAAGTTTCACCGTTGGCAGCGCTGATCTGGTCGAGATCTTCCACGACAACACCTATGAAGCCGAAGACAATCTCACGTGGACACGTGGCAAACATTCCCTCCATTTCGGTTTCGAGTACTACAAATATGTCATGAACGATCTTTTCCCGGGGAATCAGGGGGTCGCGGGCTCCTTTAGCTTCACGGGGCAGTTCACCGGCAACGGAACCGCCGGTGCCAGTGGCGGCAATTCCGTAGCTGACTTCTTGCTCGGCCTTCCCACGGACGTGCAAGAAGGAACCCCGTTGAAATTCCATCTCCGAAACAGCCTGTTTGGAGCATTCGTGCAGGACAACTGGCGCATCACCAATCACCTCACGCTAAACATCGGACTTCGCTACGAACTGACTACTCCGCGGGGAGATTCCAATCACAGCCACAACGTGAATTTCGATCCTCTCAGCGGCGCGCCGGAAATAGGCACGAACTACAACACCTACACGGGAATCGACAACTTCCAACCACGTCTCGGCATAGCATGGCAACCCGAGTGGTTGCCCAACACTGTGTTCCGTGCGGCTTATGGCGTCTCTACCTACATGGAAGGTAACGGCGTCAACAACATGGCCGTCGTCAACCCGCCGAACGTCGTATCCCGCGACGAGAACAACGTTGGCCTGGCCCAGCCCCTCACCACGCTCGACCAGGGCTACGCCAGTTTTCCGCCTTCGGCTTGCGATGCCGCAGCGCTCCAGGCGTTTTCGCCCAACTGCCTCGCGGGGGGCGTCACGCTTCACGCGACCAATCGAGGGCTTCGGCCTGCCGTCGACCAGCAGTGGAATGCAACCGTGCAACATCAGTTCGGACGCAGCACCACCGTCTCAGCCGCCTATGTGGGCAACAAGATCGACCACATGACGGACCTCTTCCTCTTCAACCAGCAACAGATTCTGAACGGCGTCCTGGTACCTGGTCCGTTTGCCCAATCCCTCGTCAACGCAGGAGCAAACGTACGCTTCAACGACTCGGAGGCTATTCAGCGCTACGAAGCTTTGGAGTTCACCATATCTCAACGCGCGTTCCACGGCGTGCAATTGCTCGCCAACTACACCTGGTCCAAGTGCCTGTCCAACTCTCTCGGCTACTTCGGCCAGTTCGGCGACGAAGAAGGCATCGGCGTGAGCCAGACTAACGGCGGCTACTTCTTCTTCCAGAACGCTTACAATCAAAAGGCTGATTATGGCCGCTGCATCAATGACATTGGCAGTTCGTTGAACGGCTACATGATTTACGATCTGCCGTTCGGCCGGGGCAAACGCTTCGTCGGCAATGCGAATGGTGTTCTGAATCAGATCATTGGCGGCTGGAACCTCGCGGCTGCCTTCAACATCCACTCCGGGTTTGCGATTAATCCAGCGGCACCGGATCAATCGGGTACCGGGGGAGGGGTGGGAGCCGCCTACCGGCCAAACTGTGTGGCCGGCGTTGCCCAACACGGCAGCGGAGTGCTGGAAGACCTCGGGGGAACAATCGGAATTCAGTTTTTGAATCCAGCCGCAGTCACTCTGCCAGCAGTACGAACCTTTGGAAATTGTGGGGTCGGAGCGTTCCGCGGGCCGGGTCTCACAACCGCCGACCTGAACATAACGAAGAATTTTCAGATTACGGAACGATTCAGACTGCAGTTCATGGCCCAATTCATCAATCTCACGAACACTCCAATCTTCAGCGCCCCGGCTGCGTCCTGCGGCCCGTCATGCAACGGTATCATTGACACAAATCCTGTGACTGGAGGTGCCACGGGTGCTGGTACATTCGGCTTGGCGCAGTCTCAAGATCCAGGCCGTGAGATTCAATTTGGGCTAAAACTTCACTTCTGAGCGTTTGTTCGATGTGCCGTTTTTGATGTACCCCCCGAACGCGGGGTCGCTCTCACACGAGCGGTGGCCCCGCGTTTTTTCACGCCGGCCGATTTCTCCGCTCGAATCTGCGGGATTAATCCCGTCTGCCCGACATGTAAATATCAAGTGGGGAGCATAAGCAAGATCGAGCGTGACGCAATCTGCCCGCATCGTATGAGGGCCGCACTAAGTTCTTCGAGTCTGATGGTGTTGGCCTTCCCTGAATCAACCGACGCTGCGGCGCAATCGTTCGATGCGTCACCGCGTGTCGCGCTCCGCGTGACTGGGTGCGGTGCCCAATAGGCCGTAACTCATTGACGCAGACCCATTGATTTCGTTGATTCCCAGCGACGCAGCGCGTTTTATCCTGTATGGACCAGCGCACAGAGGGGAAACGTGCCGAACAGCTCGCTTGCCATTCATTCCGGACGTGAAGTGCGGCGCACCACGCGCGTCAATCAGGCCATTCGGCTCGCCGTGGCAGGAATCGATTCGTTCCGCGGGCCCTACAACGACGAGGTATCCACTGTTATCGTCAATTGCCACGGTTGCAAGTACGAATCAAAGCGCGACGTATCGCCCAATGCCCTCGTGACACTGGAATTGAAGGGCAAAGGCGACGACTCAAAGTCGATCTCCGCTCGCGGCCACGTGAAATGGACCCAGCGTCCTACTGAACAGGGCGGCACGTTTCAGACGGCGATCGAGCTCGACGAGCCCGGCAATATCTGGGGCATCGATTCGCCACCCAGCGACTGGTTGCCGTTTTGCGGGCCTCGCAGTCCCGACGCCGATGCTAAGCCAAAGACGGTCGCAGTTCTCCGCCCTGAGGCGGCTCCAACCGCAACGAAGGAGAAGCATGGCAAAGCGGTGAACCCTCGCGCGGCCGAGTCCGCCCCGCCGCCTTCCGATACGCGGCCCGTGAGCCAGTTAATCGGCGGCTTTCAACAACAGATGGAAAGTATGTTGTCGGAAGCAGCGGAGGCCGTTGTTAGAGATAGAGCGACAGCGCTTCTCGATGAGCTGCGAGCTGGACTCCAGCAAGAGGCGGCGCGCGCCGTCGCTGAAGCCACCTCGTCGCGGGCCGGCTCCTGGATCGACCAGGCCCTCAAACAGATGAGCCAGCTCGCCGAGGAAACTGCGCGATCCCGTCACGCCCAGTGGGCGAAAAAGATCGAAACTGACCTTCAGCAGGCGCTCAACCGAATGGAGACGCGCCACCGTGAACTCGAGGAAGTATCGGAGACGCTGACGACGATGGCGCAGGAACGGCTGCAAGGGTTTCTCGAAAAGTCCCGCAAGGACGCGGTGGATCGCATCATCGCTCGTCTGAAGGAACAGTCGGCGCCGGTGATCGACCATGCCCGCAAAGTTGCGGCGGACCTGAAGAAGCGCGAAGAAGACATTGAAAAGATTTGCCAGCAATACGTGGAAAAGTCCGCGGTTCAGATAGAAGAGAGCTGCACCCGGCTCGACAAACAGTTCGAAATGATTCTGCGGGAGCGGCTCGATGGCGCTCGCATCGAATTCGAGCGCGCCGCCAGCTCGGCTCTCGAGGGTGTTCGGGCGTCCGCCCGGCAGCAGGAGGCAGGCGCGGAAGCCCGCTTACGAGGCGCATTGGAGCCAGTCACGGAAAACGCTCTCGGTACGCTTAAAGAAAAGGCGGCAAGTATCTCGCGTCAATTCGCCGAGGAGATGTCGCATTATAGCCGCAGCCATCTCGAATTCGTCAGCGGCGCAATTTCTGAACTGGCTAAGGGAATCGGGAAACTGTCCAAGAGCTAGGCGGGCCCGTCAGGGCCGTTCGGGGACGGAGCAATGGAAGGCCAAATCGAATCGGTCGGTTTTCAAGAAGCGGGCGAGAGCAGTCCTTGCAGCGTTGAACTCTGTGCGGAACCTGCCGCTGCCGAAGTCAATACATGCCCGTTTTGCCTCGAACATTTTCTTTCGGTTTCGTTCCAGGAACTTCAATCCTGCCATAAACGCTTGAGGGGTCAGGAATATGACCCGGCGGCGACCGCCGCTTTCAAGGAATTCTTAGGTGCGTGGGCGCGACAAGCCGCGAGTCTTGGCCGGGACGGACGTTTCCCTGATGAGCAGACTAAAGCGCGCCTGCTGGAGGCGCTCCTTTGGGTATCCCAGGTGGGCAAGTCCCTGCGCCGAAGCCCGCGATTGGCGACTGCGGTGCCGATCTGGCTGCGCCGAGAAGATTCACGCCGGACTTGGGAGGAAGATACCTGGACCACCACGCTGAGCCGCCACGGCGCCGGTTTCATATGCCGCCATCCGGTCGAGACAGGTGGGACGGTTGTTCTGACGAGGAAGGATAAGGGAGGCCGCGCGGCGGCTCGCGTGGTTTATTCCCGTATGGATTCAGAGGGCAGCCGTCAGATCGGTGTCGAACTCATCGATCGGGATGACTTCTGGGATTAGACCGAGTTCCCAACCTGTGTTGCTCGCCTTATCACTTTGAATGTGCAGTTCAATCCGTGGCATCAAGGCCTGTTCCGAGGGCGTGCTCGATCAGCGCGACTAAGTCGGTCCTCGCTTCTGACTTGTTCATTCCCCGCACTACAATCACGACCACAAACGGATGGGGGCCGTACATGATCATTGCAGTCTCCCCGATTCCGGCGAGACGAACGGATTCGGCAATGCGGGGGTCTGGCGGCATCCCGTTCGTCGGCGGCTGAGATAGCGCCGCTCGCGCCATCATGCCGACCATTTCCTTACTGGCATCGTTGTCCTCTTCCTGGCCTTTGGCCAGCGTCCAAAGCGATTCAAGCATCCCGCGCGCCGACGTTGTATTGTCCGACTTCGCGTCGTTCGGTTTCTCGGGTTCGATTCCGCGAATCAGCTGGATCCCTCCGGGGTGCAGCGCTTCAATCCGCTGCCGGATGCGCTCGACGCCGAGTTCTTCGATCAATAGGTCGGCGGCAAGGCTGCTGTTCCGCGCCATCATGTGCTCGCACAGATCGCGCAGCGCGATCGGTTTGCCAACGGACTTGTACAAATCCTGGTCCGGATCACTCTTCGGATCGAGGTGATAGACGCTGCCGTCGGCAATGCTGCTGAAACTGTTGTGGACCTCCACGGTATCGCTTAGGCGCAACTCGCCTGCTCCAGCTTCCGCGAAAAGCTCGATCATGATGGGGAGCTGTATCACGGCCGGAGGTGCGGGGAACTGCTGATCTGCCTTGATATATAGTTGCTGCCTGCCGTCGAGCGATCGGAACGCCACTGAGACGTCTGCCTGGGCCAGCTGAATCAATCGCTCCACTTCACCCCGTGCGGGGCTTTCGTGCGGCGCACCAGGAGGGTTCTGTGTGAATACGGCAGGCGCGCTGGCGAGCGCGAGGCCAACCAAACACAACCAACGCCCTGGTAGCCCAATCTTCATTCTTTGTGCATTCTACGACAGTTCTCGCGGCTGCCCCTATCCACCAAAAGGAGACGGTCATTACCGGTGTTCAGATTACAAACGTCGCGACCGTTGATTTTGGCACTCGATCGTGAGCCGGAATCAGTGCGTGTTACTCGTTGATCAGTTGGGGCCCTTGGAAGCGGCGACTTGCTTGGCATGTGCCACCAACGCGTCGAATCGCGGGTCCGCGTGCAAAGCGTTCAGATCGGGGTCGCGTGCCAGGTTCAGATCGATTCTGGGGTTCGCGCCGTGGTCCACAGCCTCCTGCAATTGTGCGAACGCCTCATCAAAACGGCTGACTTGCGACAGCACGCAAGCCAGGTTGTAGCGGGTGATGGCGGTTTCCGGCTGGTCCGGTCCGAAATTGCGCGTCTCAATATCGAGGGCTTGCCGCAACATGGTTTCTGCTTCGGCGTGGTGGCCCAGATAATTCACCGTGACCGCCAAATTCATCATGGAGCTCAGTGCCTGAAGACTATTCGGACCGTTGACGCGAAGTTGAATCTGCAACGTCTCCCGCTCTAATTGCTCAGCCTCAGCGAGCTTGCCCTGCCGGCCCAGCGCGCCCACCAAATTGTCCATGGCCACCAAAGTTTGATCGTTCTCGGGCCCTAGGAGTCGACGCTGGCCCTCAAAGGACATTCGGGCCAACGGCTCAGCCTCGGCAAACTTTCCTTCGAGTTGGAGCGTCACCGCGAGTTGATCCATCGTACTGAGAGTGTCTGCGTTGTTGGCGCCCAGCGCGCGCTGCTGAGCTTCGAGTGTCTCGCGCTCGAGCTTTCCCGCTTCCGCGAGGTGGCCCTGTTGCATCAATGTCCAACCGAGGGCATTCGCGGCCCTCAAAGTTTGCGGATTCTCCGCCCCTAGCGATGCGCGGCCGATTTTTACGCTTTGCTCCAACAGCTGTTGTGCTCGCGCATAAAGGCCCAGGTTGGTGTAAACGGCTCCCATGGTGTGCATCATTTCCGCTTGCAGCTGCGGATCTTTCGCCAGGCCGGTTTCGATGTCCTTCGACGCTTTGTCGAGGATTTCTCGCGCTGTGACGCTGTTTCCCCGGGCTGCGCGGGGATCGGACACCTTGAACATGCTGGTCATGAATTCCGTGATGCGGTTGGCGCGATCACGCTCTCTGGTGATCCGCCGCAACTGGATCGCTTGCGCTACCGCAGACGCAATCAGCACCACCCCGATCACCGCGGCCGCCGTAACTCCGATGCGATGCCGCCGCACGTATTTCCGCATCCGATAGGCGGTGCTCGCGGGCCGCGCCTTCACTGGCTTGTTCCGCAAATAACGCTGGATGTCCGCTGCAAATTCGGAAGGCGAGCCGTAGCGCCGCGCGCGATCCCGCTCCACCGCCTTCATGGTGATCCAGTCCAAATCTCCGCGAAGCTGACTTGCCAGTTGCCTCGGCTGGGTACCCCGCTCCGCTGCGGTGTCCGCCGATGCCTCCTTCGCTGCAGTGCTCACCTTCGTGCTCGGCCGCGGCGGATCCTCTTCCCGTAGCTGCCGCAGAACCTCGTCCAGCGGCCGCTTCCTCGACGCGTCAAACGGCAGCGACCCGGTCAGCAGTACGTACAGCACCACGCCCAATGAATACACATCCGTCCGTGTGTCCACGTCCTGCCTCTGGGCATCCGCCTGCTCTGGACTCATGTACCCCGGCGTCCCCAGAAAAGCGCCCGCTTGCGTGAACATGGTTTGCCCTTCGAGCTGCGGCGTGAGCACCTTGGCCAGGCCGAAGTCGATGATTCGCGGCATCGGGTTGCCGTCGACTTCGACGACCAAAATGTTTGCGGGCTTGAGGTCGCGGTGGATGATGGCCTTCTGATGCGCGTGCTGCACGCCGTCGCAGGTCTCGATGAAAAGCGCGAGCCGTTCGCGAATGCCCAGCTTGTGTTGATTGCAGTAGTCCGTGATGGGCAGGCCGGTCACGTATTCCATCACGAAGTACGGCTGCCCTTCGGGCGTGGTGCCGGCGTCGAACACCTTGGCGATGGCCGGATGGTCCATCATCGCGAGGGACTGCCGCTCGGACTGAAACCGTTGCAGGACGGAATCGTCGTACATGTCGGCCTTGACGAGCTTCAGCGCGACTTGCCGCTGTACGGGAGAAGTCTGCTCCGCGAGCCACACCTGTCCCATTCCGCCCTCGCCGAGCTTTCTTTGCAGATGATACGGACCAATGGATTTGAGATCGCGGGTTCCATCAAGGGAGTGCGATGACCAGGGATGCTCCGACAGGTTTTCCGACTTTGCATGAGCCGAGAGCAAGGATTCGACCTCAGCGCGGAGCGACTCATTCTCGCCGCAAGCGTCGTTCAGAAAGGCTACTCTCTGGCTGGGTTCGCGCTCTAGAGCGGCCCCCAAGAGCTCCTTAATCTTCTCCCAATGCTCCTGTTTTTCCACTGCCGCCTCTTCGCATTTCGCGAGTTAGCCATGCCTTGGCCATGTTCCAGTCACGCTTTACGGTCGCAGGCGAAATGCTCAGCACTCGGGCGGTTTCTTCCAGGGTCAACCCGCCGAAGTAGCGAAGCTCGACTATGCGGCTCTGCTGCTCGTCCCGCCGCGAAAGTGCAATCAACGCTTCGTCTAACGCGACCAAATCCGTGCCCTGAGCTTTCGACACTTCGATATCTCCATCCAACTCTACCTTCAACCCAGCGCCGCGTTTAGCGGCACGATGAGCCCGCGCATGGTCCACCAGAATCTGTCGCATGAGTCTCGCCGCCACGGCGACAAAATGCGCACGGTTTTCCGTTTGAACCGGGCCGTGATTCACGAGGCGCAGGTATGCCTCGTGCACGAGTGCCATGCTTTGCAAGGTGTGATCGCGACGCTCGCCTTGAAGGTAGTGGCGTGCTACAGCTCGTAGCTCGTTGTAGACGAGGGGAATCAGGGCTTGGAGCGCCGCCTGATCTCCTGCTCTCCACTTAACGAGCAATTCCGTAACGGCTTGTGGCGGCTGTCGAGGCATGCACCAACGCCCAGAGTTAGCTCGATTTGCGTAACGATAGTCTTGCTTTAAGCCTAAGTCAATTAGCCAAGCGGTTGCTCGGGAAAATTTGGTGAGCCAATTCAGCCTCGCTTTTCGCATCTATCGGTAGAAGGGAAAACCAAAGTTCAAGTGGAAGCTCTGATGCGGAGCGCGACGTGAGGGTGCTCTGACATTTAGTGAGCTCCGGGGTGAAGTTCAGAAAAGGGGTGATTCGCATGAAGCCAATTAGGATGAAGGAAGCACTGGGGTTATTGGGGTGGCAAGGCAGAAGCACAAGATCTGTTTGCCTGATCGCCCTCACGACGGCGGCTGTTGCCCTTGGGTTCTCAGGGGCTCGCGTCTCCATTGGACAGTCGTTTCCGAACATCATTCCGAACATGCAACCGTTCCGCGATCCGAGCGGTATCGTGAAGACTTTCACCACTGCGGGATTCATTGATGAGAGCAACCCGTTCTTCCAGGATCTCGGATCCAACGGGCGCCGCTGTGTAACCTGCCACCAGGCTTCCGACGCATGGAGTGTGACGCCGCCTCACATACAGGAGAGGTTCGAGAACACGCGAGGGACGGATCCAATCTTTCGGCCGGTGGACGGCGCGACGTGCCCAACCGACGACGTCTCGACGGTCGCAGCTCGACGGCAGGCATACCAGCTCCTCCTCACCAAGGGCCTGATCCGCATAGGGATCAGCCCGCGAGTCGGTGCTGACTTTATTGTCACGAACGTGGACAATCCTTACGGTTGCAACGATACGAACACGCTGTCGATGTACCGCCGCCCCCTTCCTTCGACAAATCTGGGCTTTCTGAGCACCGTCATGTTTGACGGGCGTGAATTCCCGGTCGTCGGCGAACCAAAGCCGTTCACGGAAGCGGAAATCAACGCAGCGCTTCACCAGCAGTCGGTGGATGCTACGCGAGGGCACGCGCAGGCGGTGACGGATCCGACCCCGGCTCAGCAAGACCAAATCGTCGCGTTCGAAACGGCACTGTTCACGGCACAATCGTTCGATGACGAGGCTGGCCCTCTCCATGTTGACGGCGCAACCGGTGGCCCGGTAGCGCTATCGCAGCAGAATTTCTTCCTCGGGATCAACGACCCCTTGGGGAACAATCCGAATAACGTGCCATTCACGCCAGCCATCTTTTCGCTCTACCAAAACTGGCTAAACATCCCAGACCGCGAGTTCGACGAGCACACCGCAGCCAGAAGGGCGATTGCGCGGGGCGAAGAAATCTTCAACAGCTTCCCCATCACCATTCAGGGCGTGGGCGGCCTCAACGACGTCCCACTGCAGGACGGTCAGATTCACCCCTCCATCCAGGGTTTCTGCGGAACGTGCCACGATTCGCCCAACGTAGGAGACCATTCGTTTCCTGCTCCCTTGAATATCGGGATTGCCGACGCGTCCCGCCGCACGCCGGACATGCCGCTGTTGACCATCCTGTGCAATAACGGCACGACGGTCCAGACCACCGATCCCGGCCGGGCTCTCATTTCCGGTCATTGTGCCGACATCGGAAAATTCAAAGGGCCGATTCTGCGCGGACTCGCGGCGCGAGCGCCGTATTTTCACAATGGCTCGGCCGCATCGCTCGACGATGTGGTCACGTTCTACCAGCAGCGGTTCAACCTTGGATTGACAGACCAGCAGCAGCGCAATCTAGTTGCATTCCTTAAGTCCCTGTAGAAGACGTCACAGAAGAAGAGATCACCTCGAAAAAGGGGCATGCCGCGCTCGTGGTCGAGTCAGCCTGGGTAAGAATGGGAACCGGATCAGTGACGGACGAGATTGCGGGCTTGCCGTCGCCCACTCGGAAACTATCCCGGCGCATTGGGGTTTTTCGGCTATAGGGAAACTGGGCCAAAGGGGTTTCCTTTCGGCATAGACCGGTATAGGATTGACGGCACAAGCCTTATCGACCTATCCTCTGCTTGCTCAGGGATGGAACGAACGCCTGTCACCAAAATTAGGCCCTGAGGCTCCGAATTGGCACGTCACAAGTGATCTGTTAATGATGGGTTCTTGGATTGTCACTCCACCGGCGAAACTCTTCGCCCGGTGGCCTTCCATTCTCCACCTGGGATAGAATTCGTTGCCTTTTATCCTGGAGTTTCTTCTTCGGGCGTCGCAGGTTTAGCTTGCTCGTCGCAAGCGCGCGCTGTCGAAGATGAAGCGGCCGGACTTGCGAGGTCCTGATGCGGGTTCTTGTTACAGGCGGCGCCGGCTACATTGGCAGTCACGCCGTTCGCGCGCTCCTTCGCCGCGGGCACCAGGTCCGGGTCTACGATAATCTGTCCTCCGGCCATCGTGCCCTCGCCGAAGGTTCTGAACTTGTCGTCGGCGGAATCGGCGACGAGGAGAAGCTTACCTCAGCGCTCCAGGGCATCGACGCAGTGATGAACTTCGCCGCCTCCGCCTACGTGGGCGAATCGGTTCAGATTCCCCGCAAGTATTTCGAAAACAACGTTCAGCACAGTTTGCGCTTTCTGAACAAGGTGATCGACTGCGGCATCCGCCATTTTATTCAGTCGTCCACCGCCGCCGTTTACGGCTTGCCCGCCGCCAGCCCCATTCGTGAAGACATCCCCCGCCAGCCCGTCAATCCCTACGGCGCGAGCAAGCTCTTTTTCGAATACGCACTGGACGCTTACAAGACCGCCTACGGGCTTCGTTACGTTGCGTTCAGGTATTTCAACGCCTCAGGCGCGGACGACAGCGGTGAAATCGGCGAAATCCACGATCCTGAGACTCATCTCGTACCCCGTATATTGCAAGTCGCCGCCGGCATGATTCCCGAGATCGAAATTTTCGGAACCGACTATCCCACGCCCGACGGCACTTGCATTCGCGATTATATTCACGTCAGCGATCTTGCCGAAGCACACGTTCTCGGTCTCGAATACCTCGAACGTGGCGGAGAATCCACCGCATTGAATCTGGGGACCGGCGCCGGCCGCTCCGTGAGTGAAGTCATCGCCGCGATTGAAAAGATTGTTGGACGCAAGGTCAACAAGAAGTTCGGCCCGCGCCGCCCCGGCGATCCGCCATCGCTCGTCGCCGACCCATCGAAAGCGCGGGCGGCTTTGAAATGGAAAGCGTCGCGAAACCTGGACCAAATCATCTCAAGCGCTTGGTCTTGGCTGCAGCGTCACTACGGGCAAAAATAATCGAAGCTTCCGCGCGTTTCCGCGGACGCGCGTCGTCCAACACGAATTTGATCGACACGAGCGGGGTGACGAATCCGGCGTACCAGAGGCACTCTGTCAGCGAGCGCTGGAGCCGCAGCCGCTGCGGAATCCCCCGGCAACGCCAATCTCCCGTAGCGCTGGCGTCCGCCAGCTCTTTTGCTTCGCTCTTTTGCCGATCCTCGAACTCGCTCGGTTCACACTCAGTAGCGCTGACTAGAAGAAGTAGCGGCGTCGCGATAGACTCTTAGTCAACCAGCCGCTAAGGAGGTCCCCATGCGTCGAGTGCACGTCTTTCTAGTTGCTCTAACAGCGATCGGTATCGCTGCAGGAGCGATAGCCGTTAGGACGGCCGTTCGCTCAGTTGTTCCTGCGGTTTCTCCCGCAGGCTCAGTGGTCCTTGCGGCGCCGATGCTCGAGCCGCGTTCGGGACACACTGCAACCTTGCTGCCGGACGGCAAGGTCCTCATCGCGGGCGGCATGCGACGCAACCAGGATTTCTACAGCTCCGCCGAGTTGTTCGATCCGGCCACGGGCAAATTCGAAGCCACCGGTGAGATGGCCGTGGCGCGTGTAGGGCTGGCAGCCAGTTTGCTTCCTTCGGGGAAAGTTCTGATTGCCGGCGGATGGGTGGGCCACGGGTGCACGGATTCCGCTGAACTCTACGATCCAACCACGGGAAAGTTTACCGTCATCTCGAAGATGACCGCCCGTCGCGGCCGGCCCAGCGCCACGCTCCTTGCTAATGGAGATGTCCTAATCGCTGGCGGCGCTGACCATGATGCTCCCGGCGGAATCGCGTCCGCGGAGCTCTTCCACGCATCCACGCTCACGTTCGAGGCTCTTGAACCAATGCATCAGGCGCGTATCTCCCACACCGCAACATTGCTCGGCGACGGTCGGGTGCTCATAGCCGGCGGGCGCGGCGACAGCGGCGTTACCGCAAGCGCCGAGCTTTACGATCCCCAAACGAAACACTTCACCGAGACCGGCAGCTTGCTCGCGGCGCGCTACAAGCACACCGCAGGCGTGCTTCCGGACGGCAGAGTAGTGATCGCCGGTGGCTCCGATGATCGCGACTGGCACGGAGCGATGAACCAGGCAGAGGTTTATGACCCGCGCACCGGAAAATTCACGGCCACATCGCCGTTGAACGACAGCCGTTTCAAACTTCCCGAAGAAGCTGCTCAACTCGCCTCCGGCCAGCTCCTCGTTTCCGGCGGAAGCAAAAGGGTAGAGCTCTACGATCCAGCGAGCGGAAAATTTATCGTCGCGTCCGGACAGATGAACGACGCGTGGCATTATATGACCGAAACGCGCCTCAACGACGGCAGAGTGCTCCTCGCCGGCGGCTACCCAAACAACGACCAAGCCACATCGCAAACCTGGATCTATCGCCCATAGTCGTTCCCCGCGGATTGGTGTGCGGCGAGAAAATTACTTCGCGCGGAGAAGCACTTCGCCTTGCACCACCACCGAATCATTCAGCGAGAGGCGATATTTGAACGAGCCCGGAGCCGTCCCCGGGCGCACCGGGCCGCTCAGCAGCTTCATTCCCGGCGGCGCCTGAAACACGTTCGAGGAAAACGGGCAGCGTTGCGAATCGAATTCGATCTTGATATTGCCCGCGTTCGAGATCCATTCCACTTGCTCGCCGGGATCGACAACCACCACTTCCGGCAGCACACCCACCATCACGCGTTTTTCGGACACTCGATCGATCCTTGCCAAGCAGATTTGCGCAGCGCCAGCATACTACACCGGCGCGCATCGAGGCGCTTACGCGATGTCGCGAACGGAGGCCGCGATGTCGCGAGCGGAGGCCGCGATGTCGCGAGCGGAGATGCCGAAAGCGTCGAGAAGTTCGTCCGGCTTGCCCGAATGCGGCATCCTGGTGACGGCGAGAAGGCGAAAGCGCGACGGCGCGACGCCTACTTGTGCGAGCGCGGTGATCACCGCTTCGCCGATGCCGCCTTCCGGCCAGTGGTCTTCCACGGTAACCAAGCGTCCGCCAGTTGCGCCGATTTGATCGGCGAGCGCTTTGCCGTCGAGCGGTTTCACGCAGTACAGATCGATTACGCGGATCGCGATTCCGGCCGCTTTCAGTTGTTCGGCGGCTTTCAGCGATTCGTGCAGCGTGACGCCCGCGCCGATCACCGTCACACGATCGTGCGGCGACTGTCGCAGCACTTTGAAACCTGGGACCGGGAATTTTTCGTCGAGCTTGTAGAGGATGGGAGTTTTGGGACGCGACGTGCGTAGATAGTTGATCCCGCTGCGCCGCGCCATAGTTTCGGTAAGGCGCTCCGTCGAGACAGCGTCGCTCGGATAAAAAACTGTCGAGCTGTAGACGGCGCGGAACGCGGCAATGTCCTCGAGCGCCATTTGCGACGGGCCGTCTTCGCCGATGGAAATTCCGCAGTGGGAACCGCACAAGTTAATGTTCGCGCGGCTGATGGCCGCCATGCGCACCTGGTCGTAAGCGCGCGAAAGGAAGCACGCAAAGGAATCGAGGAAAGGCACTTTGCCGCGCGCCGCAAGTCCGACGCCTGCGCTGACGATGTTTTGCTCCGCGATGTAGCCCTGGAAAAAGCGGTCGGGATAAGCGTCGCCAAAAATTTCCGAGAACGTGGAGTTCTTCACATCGCCCGACATCGCGACGATGTGCGGATTCACGGCTCCGAGCCGCTTGAGCGCGTAACCGTAAGCCTCGCGCGTCGCCAGTTGCTTTCCTTCTTCGTAGTCCGGAGCTGCGGGCGCCGGAAAGTCGGGAGGCTCAGGCAGGGATGTTCGCGCGTACGACTTGCCGGGGTCGGCAGGAATATTCGGCGCGACACCTATTTCCTTGAGCGCTTCGGCAAGCTGATCTTTCGAAAACGGCTTGCCGTGCCAGCCATTTTTGCCCGCTGCGAAACTCGCGCCGTGCCCCTTGATCGTGCGCGCGATAATTGCCTGTGGGCGGCCTTTCGTAGCCTTGGCGCGATCCAGCGCCGTGAGAACGGCGGCGACGTCGTGGCCATCGATCACTTCCGCGGCGAACCCTTCGGCCTCGAATTTGCGCCTGTAAATTTCCATGTCATGTTGATACATGGTCGGCTCGCTCTGCCCGAGCGCGTTCACGTCGGCAATCACTGTCAAATTCTCGATTTTGTAATGACCCGCGAATTCCGCCGCTTCCCACACTTGCCCTTCGGCCATTTCCCCGTCGCCCATCATTACGTATACACGCGTGCGGCTCTTGTCGAGGCGCGCGCCAAGCGCCAATCCAACGCCAACCGAAAGTCCCTGTCCGAGCGAGCCTGTGGCGGCGTCGACGCCCGGAATGCGCGGGGTGGGATGGCCTTCGAGTTCGCTCGAGAATTGGCGCAGAGTCATGATCCGCGAAACAGGAAACACGCCCGCTTCGGCGAGCGCAGCATACAGAAGCGGAGCTGCGTGCCCCTTCGAGAGCACGAAGCGATCGCCATCCGGCGAGTTTGGATTCTTCGGGTCGAACTTCATCGCGTAAAAGAAAACTCCCGCGGCAAGCTCCGCGGCCGACATACACGAAGTCGGGTGGCCGGAACCAGCAGCGGTGGTCGACATCATCGAATACGCGCTCAGCAGCAGCGCCTTTTCGCGGATGGCGGCAACGGTCGACGCGGATGGCCCTGCCGGAGATGTCGCGCTCATGGTGGCTCCTTGCTGAGGTCTGTTCATTCCAATATTACCGCGTTCTCGATTCTCTCGCGAGCCGGTTTGACTGGCCGGTCAACGTTACCGATACGCGCTAAAGACAAATTGATTTTCGGCGAGTCTGAACGTAGAGTCCTGTTGATTCCTTTGCAAGGGGAGATTTTATGGATGCGATAGCGATCAACGTGAATGGCAAGCCGCATTCCGTCGAAGTCAGCCCGGACACGCCGCTGCTTTGGGTTTTGCGCGATACGCTTGGATTGACCGGCACGAAATTCGGCTGCGGTATGGCGCTTTGCGGCGCCTGCACGGTGCATGTGGATGGCGAGGCCACGCGCTCGTGCACCACGCGTATCAGAGCGGTTGCGGGACGCAACATCACAACGATCGAAGGGCTTTCGAAAGATGGACAGCATCCGCTCCAGATTGTGTGGCTCGAAGAACAAGTAGCCCAGTGCGGGTATTGCCAGGTTGGGATGATCATGACGTCGGCGGCGCTTCTCGCGAAGAAAGCCTCGCCAAGCGATGCAGATATAGACGAGGCTCTGGGCGGCCACATCTGCCGCTGCGGGACCTATCAGAGAATCCGCAGCGCGATTCACGGGGCTGCGTCGAAGGCCGCGCAGGGCGGGGGGACGCGATGAGCTCGTCCACGCAATTCACTCGACGGGATTTCTTGAAAACGGGCGCGGCCGGAAGCGCTTGCCTCGTGGTCGGATTCTACTTGCCTGGAATCGCGCCGGCGGCAGCCGTCGGAAAGACTTTTGCGCCAAATGCTTTTATCGAGATCGATCCGAACGGCGAGATTCGTTTGTGGGTCGCGCGTTCCGAGATGGGCCAGGGGCCGCGCACTTCGATGACGATGATTCTCGCGGAAGAATTGGATGCGGATTGGTCGCATATAAAAATCATGCAGGCGGATTTCGATCCGAAATATGGCGACCAGACCACCGGCGGCAGCCAAAGCGTGCGTTCATCGTGGGACCCGCTGCGAAAAGCAGGCGCGACCGCGCGCGATATGCTCGTCACCGCCGCTTCGCAAACTTGGAATGTTCCGAAGAGCGAATGCACGACTCACGATAGCGCCGTGATTCACACGAAATCGCACCGCCGGTTGACCTACGCTGCGCTGGCGGTAAACGCGTCCGGCCTTCCTGTGCCGAAAGACGTTCCTCTCAAGGACCCAAAAGACTACCGGATCGTGGGCACGAAAAAAGAGCGCGTGGACGGCTCGTTCATCGTGATAGGTGAAGCGCATTACGGAATCGATACGAAGTTGCCCGGAATGCTCTATGCGGTCGTTTCAAGGCCGCCTACTTTCGGTGGACGCGTGAAGGGTTTCGATCCCGCGGGCGCGCAGAAGGTGGAGGGCGTGCGCCATGTAGTCGAAGTTCCCGCTGTGGAAATGCCTCCGCTTTTCGGGGAAGAGCGAGCCGCAAATTCCGGTCATCAGCATTATCTCTGGGGCGGCGTGGCCGTGGTGGCAGACTCGACTTACCAGGCCATCGCCGGGCGGCGCGAGCTGACTGTGGAATGGCAGCCGGGCGCCGGCGCGGAAGAATCCAGCGAGAAGCATCGCGCGACGTGCGCTGAACTGGTGAAAGGATCGGGCAAGGAATTGCGCAAGATCGGCGATCCCGAGGCAGCGCTCAGGGGCGCTGCGAAAACCGTGGAGGCCGAGTATGAACTACCCTACGTGGCGCACACGCCGATGGAGCCGCCAAATTGCACGGCTTCCATGCGCGACGGCAAATGCGAAGTCTGGGCGCCCACGCAAAACGCGCCAGGCATGGCGGCCGCTCTCGCGAGCGCACTGAACATTCCCCAGTCCGCAATCACGATTCACATCACGCTTCTCGGCGGAGGATTCGGCCGCCGGCTGAATATCGATTACGGCGTGGAAGCGGCGCTGATAGCGCGCGCAGCGGGCGTTCCTGTGAAAGTTACCTGGACGCGCGAAGACGATGTTCGCCACGACTACTATCGCCCGATGAGCCATCATCGTCTCCGCGCCGGGCTCGACGCGCAGAATGGAGTAACCTCGTGGCTGCATCACGTCGCCGCGCCGACAACCGACGGGTTCTATCTCGGCGGCGACATTCCTGACACGGGAGGCACGGAGCTTGCAGGGACCGGTCTGCCGGCTGGCATCGTGCCGAATAGTTTGCTCGAAGCGAGTTTTCTTCACACTGCGATCCCCCGGGGCTATTGGCGCTCCGTGGACGTCTCCTGGAACCACTTCGCGGTGCAGAGTTTTATCGACGAAGTTGCGCACGCAGCCGGGAAGGATCCCCTCGAAATGCGCAGAGAATTGATCGGAACGAAACAACCTCCGGCGGGAAAAGCGGAAGACGAAAAACCCGTGGACCTCGCCCGGCTCAAAACTGTTCTCAACCTTGCGGCGAAGGAATCCGGCTGGGGCAGCCAACTCCCGAAGGGCCGCGGGCGCGGCATTGCGTTGTTGTATTCCTGGGGGACGTATATCGCGCAGGTTGCGGAAGTCGGCGTCGCGAAGGACGGAAGCATTCGCGTGAATCGCGTGGTGGTTGCGATCGATTGCGGGCAGGTGATCAATCCGGACATGGTCGCCGCGCAAATCGAAGGCGGAATTTGCTTTGGGCTGACCGCGGCGCTATACGGTGAAGTGGGCTTCGAAAACGGCGAGGTGCAGCAGAGCAATTTCAACAATTACAAGATGCTGCGAATCGGCGGGATGCCGCGCGTTGAAGTTCACATCGTCCCCAGCCATGAAGGGCCCGGCGGAGTGGGCGAGCCGCCAGTGCCGTCGATTGCACCGGCCGTGGCGAACGCGGTTTTTGCGGCGACGGGAAAGCGGTTGCGGCGGCTGCCGTTTCAGACTCAGGAACTCGCAGAAACTTAAAGATATGCCGTGCGGTGCGCTCTACGAAGTATCCGAGAGATCGGCTCCCTTCGCTTCCCTTCCGCTGACGGTGACGATGGCCACGAGCGTTGCAACAATTACGACGGTCCACGCAAGAACCGGCGCGAACGCGCCGTTGTAATGCTGCTCGGCGATTTTTGCCTGGATTACGGCGTTCTTCGAAGCTAGTAGGTTTCCCAACTGATAGGCAAGCCCTGGGAAAGTTCCGCGAACAGCAGGTGGCGACAGCTCATTCAAGTGCGCCGGAATTACTCCCCACGCGCCCTGGACCATGAACTGCATCAAAAAGGCTCCCAGTGCGAGCATGGGAGCGGTGTGCGAGTAAGCCCAGATCGGAATGATGGGCAATGCGAGAAGAGCGGCGATCAGAATCGCTTTGCGGCGGCCGATATGCTCGGACCATGTTCCAAAGATAATTCCGCCCAGGAGTGCGCCGATGTTAAAAACTATCGCGACCAGCCCGACCGTTTTTGGCGAGAAGCCATGATCCTTTTGGAGGAACGTGGGATACAAATCCTGCGTGCCGTGGCTGAAGGAATTGAAGGCGAACATTAGCACGATGAGAAAAAGAAAGCTTCCCAGGTACTTCACGATGTCTTTGCTGACACCGTGCTCCTGTGTTGTGAGCTTGGCCACGCGGCCCTGCTTCCACGCGGGTGATTCGTCCACTTTAGTGCGAATGTAAATCACCAGGAACGCAGGGAGCGCGCCCACCACAAACATTCCGCGCCAGCCAATCAGCGGAAACAGCGTGCCGTAAACCAACGCGGCCATTAGATACCCGACTACATAGCCTTCCTGCAAAAGCCCCGAGAAAAATCCGCGCCCTTTCGCGGGCAGCGTTTCGAAGGCCAGCGCCGCTCCCACGCCCCATTCGCCCCCCATGGCGACGCCGAAGCAGGCGCGCATGACGAGAAAAATGTGAAGCGAGGGAGCGAAGGCCGAAGCCAACTCGAAAACGGAGTAGGCTATGATGTCGACCATTAGCGTGGGACGCCTGCCGAAGCGGTCTGCCATCAGTCCGAACAGAAACGCGCCGACCGGGCGCATCGCCAGAGTGAGGAAAATCGCCTCGGCGATAGCAGAAACCTTGGTATTGAATTCCGTGGCGATGGCGCTGACGCAGAAGACAAGAATAAAGAAATCGAAGGCGTCGAGTGACCAACCCAGAAAACACGCGACGAACGTGTTGCGTTGCACCGAGGTGAGCTGGCGAAAGTGGCTGAAGAAATTCACTTCTGCCTCCGGGAATGCTTTCGCTGAACGAGCGCGAATATATAGCAGAATTGACGAGGCAGGAAAGAACTAACTGGATTTCTTCGCAGGCCGCTCCTGTGCGCGGGTGCGATCTGGCGCCGCTATTGCGTCCGCCACGCGAACCACTTGAACCATTTCCGCCACGTCGTGGACTCGTACGATGTGAGCGCCGCCTAGAACGCTTGCTGCAACCGTGGCGGCGGTGCCCCACGCGCGACTTGATTCCGGCACGGGACTTGATCCGAGCACACTTTCGAGCGCGCGGCCGATGAAGCTCTTGCGCGAAGTCCCCACCAGCAAAGGAAAGCCGAGGCGTGCAAGTTCCGGTAACCGCGCAAGCAATTCGTAATTTTGCGCGAAGCTTTTGCCGAAGCCAATACCCGGATCGAGAATGATCTGCGTTTTTGGCACGCCCGCGCGGCGCGCGATCGCGGTGGCGCGGCGCAAACCACTCGCCACGTCCCGCATCACATCGCGAGCGAAGGGCAGCTTCTGCATCGTTCGCGGCTCGCCGCGCATATGCATGAGGATCAGCGGAAGCTTGCGGCGGCGGGCGATATCGGCGACCCGCGGATCGCCACGCAGCGCGGAGACGTCGTTCAGGATTTCCGCGCCTGCGACGGCGGCGCCTTCGGCCACTTCCCCCTTGCTGGTGTCGATGGAAATCGGAATCTTGAGCAGGCCGCGCAGCTTTTCGAGCACCGGCAGAACGCGCCGCAGTTCTTCCTCCGCTGAAATCGCCGCCGACCCCGGGCGCGTGGATTCGCCGCCGATATCGAGTATGTCCGCCCCGGCCTTTTCGATTTCAAGAGCGCGCGCGACGGCCGAGTCCTTATCAAAATAAACGCCACCGTCTGAAAAACTGTCTGGCGTAACATTCAGCACGCCCATGACCAGCGTGCGTTCGCCGAGGAGAAGTGTGCGCGCGGGCAGCTTGAGGCGGAATATTTTGCGGCCGAATTTTCTGCTCTGAAACATCGCCGGCTATTGAATCACGGTTCGCGAAAAACGATAAGGTTAACGTGTCGCGGGAACGTAATAGGCGGCTTGATGGACGACGTTCGCGCCATTGCGGCCTACGGTTTCAATGCGCAGCGAGTGCCAGCCCCTGTGCGGCGCGTCCGAATCGGCGCCAGGCAGCGGCGTGAATCCAAGCAGGTATTCGGCACCCACGCGCTGAGCGATCTGGCGGAGAGTATCGGATAGCGATTGCGCCTCGCGCAGAAAGTAAAGTTGGCCGCCGGTGCGGCGCACGAGTTCAGCAAGATAAAGCGTGTAAGGCGGAATGCCAAGTTTGCGTGCGTCGGGCGTGACCATCGTCGTGTCTGCGTGCTTCGCGAGCCACGCCGGCGTCATAATCTTCGGGCGATTTTCCGTCGAAATCGCGAAAACCTGAATGTTGGCAGCGGCGAGCGTGCGCACAAGATCTTCGAATGTGAGCTTGTTGAAGGACGTTCCAGCGGTGCCCGGCTGCGGCGCAGCGCTTGCAGGATCCATCGTGAGTCCCAGGCCGCTGTCTTCGCCGTCGGTTAGAAGCACGATCGCCTGAGGACCGCGCGGCTTGGGAAAGAGCTGACGAGCGGTGAGATAAACCGCTTCATAAATGTTCGACCCGCCGGTGTCGCCGAGGAGTTCGCGTACATCCACACGGCCGATGGCGCGATGCAAGAGTTCCCGATCGCTTGAGAAACCGATTTGCAGAAATGTGTGCGCCGCAAAGTCCACCACCGCAACTTCGTCGTGCGGCGCCAGCGCATCGACGAGCGCGCTTTCTGCAGCCCGCATCTGCACCGAATCTGGAAACACGCTGGGGCTTGCGTCGATCACCATTGCGACGCGCGCCGGTTCACTCGACGGCGCAGAGAAAAACATTAGCGGTCTCTCGACCCCGTCGTCGTATACGCGAAAGTCCTCTAGCTTTAATCCCTTGATGCCTGAACCATCGCTATTGATGACGCTGCACGCCTCGAGGACAAGACGTACCATTGCTCTGCCGATAACTCCCGGGCGCGGCTCAGCGGCTTTGCCGTCTTCATCGGGATCACCCGCCGTTGGAACAAATGTCAACTCGCCGGTAGAAGGGTCGCGCCGCCACGTAACGCCCTTATCGAGCTGGCGAGGCTTTGAGAGCTTTCCCTTTTTTTGCGTCTGCGATTGAAGCGCGAAGGGAATTGAAAGCGCGGCAACGCTGACCAGCAAGATAAATCGGGAAACTGTATGTGGCCGGGGCGAAGTCTTGTCGGCACGCCGGACACGAAGGAATGACCGAGCCACAGAATTAATCGAGGTCAAAATCGCGGATGGGCTTTTCGATGGGGCCGTCTTTCGCCTTCCTGAGGTTTTCGGCGAATTTACGCGCGAGGACGTCTTCTTTCGTCTTCTCGGCTTCGACTGAAGCGCGAAACTTTGCCTCGACCGCTTCGTTCTGCTGGCGGAGCAAGCGCGCCGTGTCGTCAAGGTCAACGGATGACGGCGGCTTGGGCGGCGGCACGTGCGAGAGCACCACGCCCAGATCGCGATCGAGCGTCAACTTGGCGCGGCAGCACGGGCACTCTGTTTCGAAGGTGTCCATCGGCTTGTTCGACATAGCGCTATTTTACGCCAATTTGTAGTGGGAGGAGCAACCGCTGCGCGGCAGGAGTGAGGTGTTCAAGAACCCTCTGCGGAAAAGAAAAACGGCGCCACATGAGGGCGCCGTTTTCTTAATCTCGTTTCTTCGAATCGATTAAGCGGGAGCCGGCTTTTCGCCCTTGGCGAGGCCGGGAAGAGGCCTCGGCTCGGGACGCAACGTGAGTTGCGGTTCGCGAGTGGCAACCGGAGGCGCTGGAGGGGGCGGCACGAGCTTTTCGGGCAGCGGTTTGTTGTCCATGAGCAGCTTCAGCTCGGTGGCATCGAGGACTTCGCGATCGAGCAACGCCTGCGCAACGCGTTCGAGAGCATCTTTATGCGTCTCCAGAATGTTGTGAGCTTTGCCGTAGCCGTCGGTGACGATCCTGCGAACTTCCACATCGATCTTGATCGCGGTGTCTTCCGAATAATCGCGGTGCTGCGCGATCTCGCGCCCCAGGAAAATCGCTTCTTCCTTTTTGCCAAATGTGAGCGGGCCGAGCGGACTCATGCCCCATTCGCAGACCATCTGACGCGCGATTTCCGTGGCGCGTTCGATATCGTTTCCGGCGCCGGTAGTGATGTGGTGCAGGAACATTTCCTCCGCGGCGCGTCCGCCCATCAACACGGCGAGCTGCGATTCGAGGAATTCCTTCGTGTAAGTGTGTTTGTCGTCGATGGGCAACTGCATCGTAACGCCCAGCGCCATCCCGCGCGGAATGATCGTGACCTTGTGAAGGGGATCGGCGCCCGGCGTCATTGCGGCGACAAGCGCGTGGCCCGCTTCGTGATAGGCGGTGTTCTTCTTTTCCTCATCCGAGAGAATCATCGACTTTCTCTCGACGCCCATTAAAACCTTGTCCTTGGCCATTTCGAAGTCCGCCATGGTGACGAACTTCCGATTCTGACGCGCCGCCCACAGCGCGGCTTCGTTTACCAGATTCTCCAAATCGGCGCCGGAAAATCCCGGAGTGCCGCGAGCCAGGACGGAAAGCTCCACATCCTCTGCGAGGGGCTTTTTGCGCGTATGAACGCGAAGGATTTCCTCGCGGCCTCGCACATCGGGACGCGGCACAACGACGCGCCGGTCGAAACGGCCTGGGCGCAGAAGCGCCGGGTCGAGAACGTCGGGCCGGTTGGTAGCGGCAATTAAGATCACGCCTTCATTCGATTCGAAGCCGTCCATTTCGACGAGTAGCGCGTTTAACGTTTGCTCGCGCTCGTCGTGACCGCCCCCGAGGCCTGCGCCGCGATGGCGCCCCACGGCGTCAATTTCGTCGATGAAGATGATGCAGGGCGCGTTTTTCTTGCCCTGTTCGAAGAGATCTCGCACGCGGCTGGCGCCGACTCCTACAAACATCTCCACGAAATCGGAGCCCGAAATCGAGAAGAACGGAACGTTTGCTTCGCCCGCGATGGCGCGTGCAAGTAGGGTTTTTCCCGTTCCCGGAGGTCCGACCAGCAGCACGCCCTTCGGGATTCGCCCGCCCAATTTCTGAAACTTTTGGGGGTCCTTCAGGAAATCGATGATTTCGTAAAGCTCTTCTTTGGCTTCATCGATTCCTGCGACGTCCTTAAACGTGGCCTTCTTCTGCTGCGCGGTTAGCAGGCGCGCGCGGGATTTTCCGAAGCTCAGCGCTTTGTTCCCGCCGGCCTGCATCTGCTTCATCATGAAAATCCAGAAGGCTACAAGCAGAATCAACGGCGCAAAATTGACCAGGATCGTTATCCAATCGCCGTTTTTCACTTCCTTGTAGTTGAAGCGGACGTTCTTTTCCTGGAGGGCCTTGGTGACGTCCGGGATCGCCGTGTTGGCAAGCGTCACGCCCTTGAATTTGGTGTTGTTGTTGTACTCGCCCTGCAGTTCAGCGCTGTTCTGCGACAGATAAATAGTGACGTCTTTCACTTCACCGGATTGCACCTTGGCCATGAACCCGGTGTACTGGGGCTCATCTTCGCCTTTCGCCTGGCCGCCGGTCGACGCCATCTTCCACAGTACGACAGCCAGCAAAATCATAAGAAGCCAGAATAAAATTGTTCGAACCGTAGAATTCACTGTCTTACCCTCTGGATGCTCGTCGAGCACCCGATTTTCGACGCTGGCTGGCTGAGCGCGAGCGCTTTCCCCTGACGGTCACATACGGCAAATTCCGGTCAAGCCCGCGCTTGCCGCTCAACCCGTAACCCACCCATTCTTTAGATGCAGCGGCGAAGCCAGTGTATGCCGGCTGGAGATCCACTTTACGAGCTTCCGGCTTATCGAACAGTACCGCTAAACGGAGGGAACGCGGCCGCCCCTCTTCGATTCGTTTCAGCAAGAAATCCTGCGTCACGCCGGTGTTGATCACCGCGTCCACCACCAGTACATCGCGGCCGCGAATCGTGGGCGGCGCGCTGAAAAAAATCTCGCGCCGCTCGTAGCCGCCCATGCGAACGTCCCGCATCTGCGAACGCACGAAGTGGCAAACCACGGGGCGGGAAATCTCCCGCACCAGGTCGCCGGCGAACAGAAATGAATTCTCAAGCATCACAACCACGTCGATTGTGCGGCCCGCGTAATCCCGCGAGATCGCACGGCCCATCTCACTCACACGCTTTGCAAGTCGCTGCCGGCTATAAGCGACCGTCGTCTTCGGCGTCAAAGGCTATCTTCCTCGATTACCACTCCCACTCGGGTGCCTTCTCCGGCGCAAAATTCGGCCGCAGGGGGCATCCCTCGAGCCCAGATAACCTTTCCGTCGCTTTCTAGCACCGGCCAACTGGCTCTCTCGCGGCTGGGAACGCGATTGGCCAGAAACATCTGCTTCAATTTCCGCAACTGGCGGCGGCCCCGCGGCCGATAAGAATCGCCCGGCCGCCAATTCCGCAGAATCAAAGGAGTGCGGAGGAGGGCAGCGTCGAGGGCTTCGCCAGCACTTTCAGTTTCGCGCGCATTCGAGGACCAGTCAATGGTTTTCAGGCTGAAGCGGCGTCCTAGTTCTGGAACAGAAATAGTGGCCGCACCCTGGCCCGGAAGACCCATCAGATATTGGTACGCATTTCGCGGATGGGTGGTTTCCTGGGCCGAGGTCGAGTACCCGGCCCTGTTAGGGCGCGAGAAAACCAACGTATCGAAGTTTCGCTCCACCACGATTCCGCCAGGAAGCTCCGCGCGCCGCCCACTCGTTGATTCCTCGGCCAGACGGATCACCTGCGCTACGTGCCGGGCGGAGAGTTCCCGCCTGTCTCTTCGCGCGCGCTCATAAAGACGCCGGACCAGCCGTTCCGTGAGCGCTCGCTGAGGAGAGTTGGCATTAGAGACTTTACCTTCCGCGGCAATCGATGCCAGCTGAAGCGGTGCGAGTAGATGAAAAACGTCGATTGCGAAAGATTCGCCGGCCTCTCGCACATATGCCCGGAAGCGGTCCTCCACCAGGGCGGTCCAGAAAACCTCTTCCTCGCGCGCGAACTGCGCGAGATTACTAAGGTGGCCGGCAACTGCCGGGGAAAAATCGCGCTCGAGCACCGGCAAGAGCTGCTCGCGGATGCGCGCTCGCAGGCGGCGGACGTCGCGGTTGGTTGCGTCTTCCCGCCACCCTTCTCCGCGTGCACCGAGGTATTCGCGAAGATCGCTCCGGCGGGTTGTTAGGAGCGGGCGCACGATCGGGCCCATAGTCGGGTAGATTCCGGCGAGGCCTGTCAGACCGGTGCCGCGAATCAAGTGAGCGAGGAGAGTCTCCGCTTGGTCGTCCGAAGTGTGAGCGACGGCAATGCGCGTCGCCCGGCCCTCTTCGATTACTCGCGCGAAAAATGCGTATCGCATGCGCCGCGCGGCGTCCTCCAGATTCCAGCCGTGCAGATCGGCCTCGGCCGCCACGTCTTCGCACGCAGACACCAATTCAAGACCGCTGCCGTTCGCAAGCTCCGCCACGAATGCGGCGTCGGCGCGAGATTCCGCGCCACGCAGAGAATGGTCGAAATGAGCCACGAGCAAAGTAACCCCCAAATCAGCGCGAAGCGCTTCGCAAATCCTTAGGAGCGCCACCGAGTCCGCGCCGCCTGAAACCGCAACTGCGACGCGGTCTCCGGAATTCAGCATCCCGGAGCGGCGGATATTTACGAGAATCTGTTGTTCCAGTGGTGGTTTCATGAGTGCGGACGTGGCTACGCAGGTGGGGTCACGCAGCTGTCGTCTCGTTCATATCGTAGCAGCAGGATTCAGAGGGGTCGAGTTTTGTGCGATTTCGACGGCCGGGCACTAAAGGCGGTCGGCAACCTGCTGCGTGAAAAGATCGCGGCTGTAGGAGATGCGGCGGTCTAGCGCTACGGCAGCGAAGTAAGAGCAACTCTGGCGCTCCTGTTCCGTCCAAGTAGCTATGCCCGGAATCAAGGGTCGCGCCGCGCGACCAAGAACGCGAAGCAGGCCGTAGTAAGTGCCTACCGCGCGAATCTCCGTCTGATCGTCGCCACGCTCCGGACACAGACGCACAAGCTGCAACAGGCGCGCAAAATCGTCAGCGGCTAATGGGTGGCTGGCGATTCCCGCAACTTCGCGCACGCGCGCGGACAATTCGACTTTGCTCGATGACGCCAGGATCGAGCGGCAGTACGACACCAACAATTCCAGGAATGCCGCAATCGACATCACGCAAACGAACGCGGCAATCATTGGTGTTTCTCCATCAAACGAGCCGTCGCTAACCGGGCATCTTCAGGAATCCGCGTGAACGTGTATGCCCAAGCCAATGGCAACCACATCCCGAACAACGGCGGCACCCATTTCAGTAAGGACGGCTGTAAGGCCGGGAAAAGATTGCGAAGAGCATACGTGCCTGCCGTGGCGCTGAAATAAATACCCAGGGCGAGGACGAGTTGAATCAGGCGAGTACGGGTTTCTCTCAATTTCAAAATAGATCCCCAAAGGAGATATGTCAGGACAACTCCGACGAAGTAGAGATTTTGGCCCAGTTCGACGACGAAATGGCCGGTCAAGTTGCTGCGGTTCTGGTGAACGACCCCGTACGAAAACAACGCCGTGGCTGCGATCAAGATGAACGCTGCTCCACGAATCTGCTTGCTCACCTTCATCTCGTCGAACACCTGCTGGTACAGCTTGATGATCACCCAGAACATCAGGATCATCAGCAAACTGTCGGAATAGTAGTAGAAGTAAACGTAGGTTGATGAACTGATGCCGTAACGCCGGACCAAGAAGAACAACCCAAAAGTAACAAAGGCTGAGCACAACATATAGACATTAAGGGGGATATAGCGAACAAACTGTCTGCGAACAAGCAGACACACCACCACGTAGATTTCCGCGAGGAAACCAATCAATAACAACGCGTAATCAAGCGGGCCAAGCATTCTAAGAATGCTCTTTCGAGGCCTGGCCCTAGCGAACCCCCGCTATCGGGGATCCACCGCCCTCAACTACCAAGGCGTAACTGGCATGGGAGCCGATGTGTTGGCAACCAGCCAAGGCGTTACGGGCATGGGAGCCGATGTGTTGGCTGCCACCCAAGGCGTTACGGGCATGGGAGCCGATGTGTTGGCTGCCACCCAGGGCGTTACGGGCATGGGCGCTGACGTGTTTGCCAGCGTTTGAGGGGTCGTTAAAGCCTTTAGACCCATTGCGCTGGTTAGAACCAAAACCGCCAGCACTGCGACTACTAGCCACCTTTTCATTTACTCCTCCGAGTAGGGAAACTACGCGGTGGAGTGTATAGGCGGCTGGAGCCGTCAAGAGGGATTCTTTCGAGCGTGTGCCTAATCGGTACACACCCCTCCCTCGAGAGCCGTGCCAGGACCTCTTCAATTGTCTTGGCGAAATTAGCGTTTTGAAGCGAATGCGGTCAATGTTACTGAAGTACTATTCGTGCGCGACGGTTTCCAGGACGCACGCCACAGCGCCGTGTCGATTGGGAGCAACTGACCGCGTTGAGAGCGTCGGGGAAACGAGAAAGCCGTGCAGAGTGGATCCGAACGAGTTTCCGAGGATGCCTTGACACTTTGCAGAGCTAGCCTTTAGCATCGCAAGACCCCCAGTGCCGGCGTAGCTCAGTGGTAGAGCGAGGGTCTCATAATCCCTAGGCCGTGGGTTCGATTCCCCCCGCCGGCACCACTTATTTGGCCGCAGGCGCAAGGTGTTCCTCCAGGTAGCGCAGCAGAAGGCTATTCACGTGAAGGACTGTGCCGGTCCCTTCTGAAATCGCGTGCGTGCGATTCGGGTACTCCATGAAATCCACGGACTTGTCGAGCTCGATCAAGCGATTGAGAAGAAGCTCGGTGCCTGCGAAGTGGACGTTGTCGTCGCCCGATCCGTGAACGATCAAGAGCGACCCGCGCAGGCCCTCGGCAAAATTGATGGCCGAGCTGTTGCGGTAGCCTTCGACGTTTTGCAGAGGCAGCCCCATGTAACGCTCCTGGTAAATCGTGTCGTACAGCCGCAATTCCGGCACGGGAGCGACTGCCATCCCCACCTTGTAGAGATCAGGAGCGCGAAACATCAAATTCAGCGTGCTGGAACCGCCGCCGCTTTTTCCCCAGACGGCGACGCGCGAAGCGTCCGCGTAGGGAAGCGTTCGCAGAAACTCTTTTAGCGCTGCGCTTTGGTCCTTCACAACCACGGGATGAATCGAACCATAAATCGATTTGCGCCAGGCACGGCCTTTCGGGCTCGGGGTTCCGCGATTGTCGAAGCTGACGATCAAGTAGCCGGCGGCCGCAGCCACTCGATTGAAGTAAAAGGCTGGCGACCAGGCGTCTAGAACGGTTTGCGCCGCCGGTTCACCGTAGACATATACGAGAACTGGGTATTTCTTCGTTGGGTCAAAGTTCGGCGGCTTCAATATGCAGCCGTCGAGAGTGACTCCATCGCCAACGTCGACGTGGAAAAATTCCATTTTCGATTTGAAAGCGGCGGCCGCATTCGCTCGAAGAGCGGCATTATCTTCGAGGATGCGAGCGGAAAGATGCGCGGGAAGCTCGACCAGATCCGTCACCGGCGTTTGATCCGCGCGCGAGTAGGTATGGAACGCCCACTGCGCGTCGGGCGAAACGTCGTAGAAATGCACGCCAGCGGCATTCGGAGGACTCACGCGCTCCGGTTGACCGCTCCCGTCGAGACGCACGCGGTAGAGATACCGCTGAGTCGCGTTTTCGGGAGAGGCAATGAAGTAGAGCCAGCCGCCTTTTTCGTCGGCACGGCTGAGGCTGATCACATCGTAGGAGCCTTTCGTAAGCAATTGCGCGGGAGAACCGTCGCGGGAACCCAGATAGGCGTGCCGCCAACCATCGCGTTCGCTCAACCAGAGAAATTTCGCGCCGCCGTCGAGCCAGGTGACGTCGTCCATGATATTCACCCAGGCATCGTCACGATCCTGGAAGATCGAATGGACGGTTCCGCTCGAAGCGTCGGCGAGGAGAACATCGTTGGTGTTCTGTAGGCGATTCAAATGCTCGAGATACAATTCGCGGGAGTTTCCGGCCCAGTCCATGCGGGCAATGTAGTTGTCGCGCGGATCGCCGGGAATGTCCATCCAGCGCGTTTCGCCACCCTCAGCGCTTACTACGCCGACCCGCACGGCTGAATTCGTGGTGCCGGGGATCGGGTAAGGAATGTTGACAATCGAAGGGTAAGCGCCCAAGCCCGGGTAGGGAAAACCTGTGACAATTTTGCGCGGCTCACCCAGGTTGTACTCGAGCGGAAAAATCTTCACGCCTTGCGTATTGAATTGCCAGTAGGCAATGCTCTTGCCGTCAGGACTCCAGCGAAAGCAATCGCGAAGCGCCAGCTCTTCTTCGTAAACCCAGTCGGACGTGCCATTGATGATGTTTTCCGACCCGTCGCGAGTGAGAGGAAGAATTCGCGCGCTCGCGAGTTCTTCGACGTAAAGATTGTTTGCGCGGACGTAAGCGGCCTTCGTTCCGTCGGGCGAGAATTTTGCGAACAACATCGACGACGGCGCCGCGTCGCCGCCCACTTTGTGAAGCGCTCCCGTCTTGAGGTTAAGGACCCAGTAGTCGCCGCGCGTTTTTTGCCGCCACACTTGCGCCGAATTTGTAAAGATGAGCAGGCTCGTGTTGTCTTTCGACGACGCGTAGTCGTCGATATCGAGCGGCGATTTCGCGCCCGCCGGAATCAACTTCGCCGCGGCAACCAACACCTCGCGCTTTCCGGTGGCCGTTTCGTATCGAACGATGTCCTTGGCGCCCTGGAATTCACTTGACGGCTCGACCGTCGTATAAAATTCACCCCCCTTGAGCCACCGCGCCGGGCCAAACTGCTTCGCCTGAAAATCTTTTGTGCCAAATACACGATGAAGGAGCTTGTCGGAATCGGCCGACACTTGCGCGCCTGCTACCGCCGCACCCAAAGAAAAAAGCGTAAAGATCAGACACAACAAGACGAACTTACGAGAAACAGCGCCGACGGAGTTCATCGCGACCCTCGCTTTCACGGGTAAATGGGAGAAACAATGCGCACTCCATTTAGCACGAATCCATTTCGGAAAACAGTCCGTGCGAGATGGATTAGCGCAAGCGGAAGTGAGGGGAAGTGCGCGCGAGGCGGAGCAGCGACAGAGATCCTTCGGCTCCCGTTGGCCGCTCAGGACGACGACCCTGGTCAGGTCGTCGTTTGTTGCGATTAGACGCGGGACGCGTATTGATCTTGCGGGGGTTAAGTGTGTTTCTAATCGCGCGATGTTGCGATTAGAAATGCTGTTCGGGAGTGAAGAAAGTTGCGCGGGTGAGTCAGCGCCCCGCATAGTCATCCGGGATGCGCAAATCGCACAAGCGGAAGTGAAGCTCTTGCCCCGCGTTGTGACGCACAATTCGCGGATCGCAAACCTCGCAAAATTCGCTATTAGAGTTGGTGCGCACAATGATTTTGCGAGGGTTAAGTCCGTTTCTAATCGCGGAATTTCGCTATTAGAAATGGGGGACCAGGCGTGATCCCCATAGCTTCGCTCGCCGGGCGCTTGTCCGGCGAGACGAAGTTCGGTGCGGTCGAAAGCGGAGTTTGCCGCTCGCGGCCCGGGACGTTCTGCGGGCCGCCTTGAACGCGAATTGTCGCGTGGCGTCATGTCGCCTCTTCTACCGTATCACTAAACGTACAGAAATCAAGTGGTAATTACATGCGTCAACAAAAAATATTCGTTGCCGGATAACCGTCCAAACGAGGAGTGGCTTGCGGTCGAGAGGAAGAAGGACGGAGAAAATCCCGACGCTTTCAAAAGGCGAAAGCATCGGGCATCCGTCAGTTTTTACCTGCGCCTCCTCTAGATTTCGGGATGTGTTTATGCGGGCGATGCGCCGCTAACAATAGCCACCCGCCAGTCCTCGAAACGGGAACGTAAGCTACTACCCTAGCTGAGAAGAAGCCGTTTAATCAGTTTTCGATCGAATTCGCTAATGGCTTGCGACCTAGCGTCTTCAGCCCATTCCCTAGTCCAATTGCGAACAGCCCGATGTCTATTCAGTAAGAGAAGGCGGGCCATGAGCAGGACGCGCATGTCTATATACTTTTTTCCTGAAACCGAATCGTAACTGAGCCTGAGGCGATTGCGGTAACGGCCGGTGACTTCTTTGTAGCGCTTGATTGCCTCGATGAGGCGGACAACGGCAGCGAGTGGATTTAGCATTTGCCTTGAAGCAGCGCTTCTCACAAATCGGAATCTTTGCAATCCAAAGCTGCAGTAAACAATCGCACTTGCTCGGGCGTCCTGGTCGGAAATGGGCCCCAATTGAGCCTTCGAGATAGGAGAGCGTAGTCTGGGCAATGATCGTCCATTGCCGAATCTCAAAGTCAGTAACGCCGCAGGGGCGCCGAAACAACTTCCCTTCCAGCGAGCGTTTCGTCCGGCGACAATTTCCGCCGCGAGGTTAAGAATTTCCCGAGCGTCGCGTCCCGACGCCTCGACCCTCAGCAGGCCTTCTATGGCTTTCAACTTTACGTCCAGGTAAACCTGTTCGGGATGATTTAGTAAGCTCCGTACCAACACCAAGTATTGGTGAGTAGAACTAGAACAGCGTATGTAGTCACAGATTCGATCAGTCAGGGCCGGGTGAACCAGAGCGTCGCGTATCGCCTTTGGTCGCAGCGTTTTTATCTTCAGAAGGCCAGCATGTCGATAAATCCGACTAAGTACCTTTTCCCACTCTCCCTCTCCGGCGTGCCTAAGCGCGCGTCGATAAATTCGATTCAACTCTGAACGGAGTCTGCCTTTGGTTGTTTTCCGTTTCTTGATGAGCAGCTCCAGATCGTCTAAGCGTTGATTGGCGTCGAAATGAAAATGAAGTCTTGCGTCTGCGAGCGACAGCACCTTCGACTTCTTGGCGTTTGGCGTCAAGTGAAGTTGAGCGAGTGACCTCTGGACATCCGCGAGAACTCGGAGACCTTTAGAGCGAGAACTCACGCCGAAGTTTTGATCGTCCATCCATCGAACGTATGCATTGGGTCCAACGAGATTGCACATCCTGTCGTCATGCGCAAAGAGAACGATATGGGCGAGCGTCCGGGAGCAATCGAACTCGTCCACGGGCAGACCGATCCTGGGAGATTCGGAATAGGGGTGTCTGATCGCCAGTCGCTCCAGAAGGAAGAACAATAGCCCCGACATGCGAATTGGAATCCTGACACGTCGCAGAGCAACCTCGATTTGGGAATGAAGAATGCTATCAAAGAAGTTCGTAATGTCAGTCAACACGATGTATGGATGCACGCGTCCGAGAACAAGGAGCTTTCGATACTGGTCAAATCGCAGCCAATTGAGAAAGGTTCTCATTGAGCGCAATCGATAGTCTGCAGCCGCTTGCCGAAGCAGAGCCTGGGCATCTGCTACGCCGGCTTCCTGAGCCCTCGCAATTTGGTCTCTTAAAAAGTAGACATGCGGTTGCTGAAATCTTTCAGCCTTGCGGTGGATGAAATTTGTTAACGCTCTGTAGAGCACCAGATCGGGAACTTGGGGAAAAGTCATTGTTCTGCTGAATCCGCTGGACTTCGCCAATGTAAAGCGCAGAGGCGTTGCTGGCTCATACAATCCCGTCGAGACTTGCCTGACCAGCCGATTTATCCAAACATTGGGATCTATGTCGTAGTCCAGATAATCGATTACGTCTCTAAGGGAGGCCTTTCTTAGTTCAAGGCGGATCGATTTCCACGCAGCCCAAAGAGCCGTACGACTGACGGTAGCCATCGCGCGGTCTCCAAGTGTGCCCTTTCGCGTTCTCAGCCGCGTCATACTAATCAAATTAGTTGAGGAAATATTATAGGGTTGCTAAGGGTAGTCCGACAAGCCGAAGCAAAGAGCAGGAAACAGCAGTAGGAAGTAGGTCTCTCGCCCGCGAAACCATCCGGGGCGAAGAAGGCGCGTCGTTCTTACGGACTCGCTCGGGTCGCTGGACGACAGCGGACTCCCAAAAGCGGAGATGACAGCGCGGGGATTATTTCGATCGAGCCAATTCAGTCTTCGCGCAGAAGTATTACGGGATCGAGCGACAGGGCGCGCTGCGCGGGAATCCACGTGGCGAGGAGGCCCAGCAACGCCATCGCGAAGACGACGCCAGCCAATACCAGCGGATCGCGCGGTGTTGCCTGGTACACGATGGAAGCGAGGACGCGGCTCGCCAGAATTCCGAGGAGCAATCCCGCGGCGGAACCGAAGGCCAGCAATTTGAATGGGCGTCCCAAGGCTGCCCGCAACACTTCCTTGGGCCGCGCGCCGAGGGCCATGCGAATTCCCAGCTCGCGCTTGCGCTTGCTGACGGAATACGCGGCCAATCCAAAAATGCCGGTTACGGACAGCATCGCGCCCAGAACGCCCAGCACACCCAGCGTGAGCGTCGCCATGCGCGAAGGAAACAGAGCGCTCTCGAGTTCCTGGTTCCAGGTGCGGATGGTGAAGGGCAGCCCTGCGTCGAGACCGGTTACTTTGCTTTTGATGGCCGCCACCAACTGTTGCGGGTCGTTGTTTAGACCCACCCCGATTTGGCTCGACCCGTTCGAGGGGCCATTGGAGCGCACGACCAGGCACATCTGACTGGAAGGCGATTGCAGGACGGGGAGAAACATGGCCGGCTGCGGATCTTCGGAGAGGCTCCCATATTTCCCGTCTTCGACAATGCCCACCACTTGTATGCGCGAGCCGTCCTTGGCCTTGTAATATCCGTTCAACGCGCTGGCTGCGGAGCCGAAGATTTTGCTCGCAAACTCGCGATTGACTACGGCGACGCGCGGCGCGTTTTTGTCGTCGTGCCAGGTGAGAGTCCTGCCGGCGAGCAAGGTGGTCTGGGCGGCATCGAAGTATTCGGGAGAAATGTTGTAAATCACGGCTTCCGCAGCGGCATTGGCCGGCCGCAGATCGGTGGTTTTGTCGGTAAAGACGTTCACGCTGTTCGCGCCGTAGTACAACGGCAGGCGATCGACCGATCCCACGGACTTCACGCCGGGAATGGTCTCCAAAGCATCGATCATGCGCTTTTGCATGGCGGGCGCTTTGTCGGCGGTGTAACCGGCCATGTTCAGGGCCGTCTCGACCAGCATGGCATTCCGCGGCTCGAAACCGAAACTGCTGTGCAGCGAACGCATGAGTCCGCGCACGGCGACCATCGAGGAAGTAACCAGCACAGCGCAGATCGCAATTTGCGCTACGAGCAACAGGTCTCGGACCGTGATCCGCCGTCCCACCGTGCCGGTTAGTCCCGACTTGATGACTTGATATGGATCGGTGTGAAGCACCTGCCTTACCGGGACTGCGCCAAAGAGGAATCCACTCGCCAAACTCAACAGCAAAGCTACGGCATAGACGTTTGCGTCCGGGGTTACGGGGATTTGGAGCGGAGCCGTGGGAAGCGGCTGCCATACGCTCAGCGCTTGCATCAACAAAATGCTGCCCCATAGGCCGACAGCGCCTCCGATCAGTGAAATCAGAATGGCTTCGGTAAAGAGTTGCCGCAGAATGCGTATGCGGGTCGCGCCAAGCGCCAGCCGCACAGCCATTTCCCGGGAACGGTCGGCGGCGCGTGCGGCAAACAGGCTGCCCAAGTTGGCGCAGGCAGCCAGCAGAATTAATCCCGCCAGCAGCATCAATCCCGTGAGGAACGCGCGCAGGGGGCCGCCCAGCCAGTCGCCGGTAAGACCTGGACGAATCAAAGTAAAGGTCATGTGCCCATCGTCTTTTGGATAGGTCTTTTCGAGATCGGCGCCAATCGAGTTGAGGTCAGCGACAGCCTGGGGCGGAGTAACTCCCACCTTCAGGTGCCCCAGCACCATCAACATGACGTGGTTGCCGCGCTCGTTCAGAACGTTCACGCCCTCGACCTGTTCCTGGTTAACGATCGGCACCCAGAAATCGGGAAAGACGAACGACAAAGTGCCCCGGAACTCTTGCGGCGCTACGCCCAGGATGGTGAAAGGATGCTTGTTCAGCTGGACCGTGCGGCCCACTACGCTGCGGTCATCCTGAAAATGGCTGTGCCAGTACGCGTAGGTGAGGACGATGTACGGAGCGCTGTTCGGGCCGCGCTCGTCGGATGCGTGAATGAACCGGCCCAGATACGGCTGAACGCCCAATGCGTCGAAGTAGTTCCCGGTCACTTCGAGGAGCCAAGCGCCGGATGGATTGTTGCCGGTATCGAGACCCACGGAAGCGACGTTATAAGCTGCCAGATCCTCAAAGCTGCGGTTGCGATCGCGCAGATCGAGGTAGTCGGGATAGGACTGATTCACGGCTTTGTCGCTCCCGCGCTCGATTCCGTAGAGGCTTTGCGCCTGAGGCACATTCAACGGGCGCAGGATGAGAGCGTTCAATACACCGAAAACCACGGCGTTTGCGCCGATGGCCACGGCCAGGGTTATGCCGGCCACGGCAGTGAAGCCCGGAGATTTGCGCAACATGCGGAACGCGAAGCGCAGGTCCTGCCAGAGAGATTCGATGAACGTTCCACCCGCTGCTTCCTGACACTCCTCTCTGAATCGCGCATGGCCGCCGAATTCGAGGCGGGCGCGGCGCTCGGCTTCCGCGCGGCGAAGACCGGAGCGCTCGAGATCGTCAGCACGATGCTGGATGTGGGAGCGAAGTTCGTCGTCCATTTCCGCGCTCATCTGCGAGCGATGAAAGAGCGTGGCGATGCGGAAGCGAAGCGAGTCGAGGAATTTCACGCTTCCTCCAATTGCGCGCCGAGCGCCGCGCCGATAGCGTTCGCGAGACGATTCCAGTTGTCGGTCTCTTCGCGCAGACGCTTGCGGCCCGCGGCGGTGAGTTCGTAAAACTTGGCGCGGCGATTGTTGTCCGAAGTGCCCCAGCTTGCCTTTAGGAGTCCCTGCCGGACGAGGCGAAACAGGCCAGGATAAAGGGCGCCCTGTTCGATCAGCAGGGCATTGCCCGAGATCTGTCCAATACGCAGAAGAACGCCGTACCCATGCAATGGGCCGAGCGAGACCGCCCTCAGAATGAGGAGATCGAGAGTGCCAGGAAGCAGTTGGGCTTGGTCAGTCATGCGTCCTCCTAAGGTGATTAGGAGAGTAGCGCGAACACTCCTAAGCTGTCAAGGGGAAAGTGGCCCCGCGTTGGCGCACGGTCCGGCGCTGTCAAAATAGGTTCAATTCGGAGCTTGTGGACGCGATCGAGCAAAGGCGCGCGATTACGGAATTGCCGCTCGATTTTTTGCGATTTCGGAGGATCGATACGCCGCTGGGCCGCCCGAGGGTTAGTGGGCAGGTTTTTTCTTGGAAAGTTTGAGCGTCATTTCGATGTCGCGGCGCGAGTCGTAACTGGAAATCGTGCGCACAGGAGAGGTCATGTCCTCGCGCTCGGCGTGAATCTCATAGTCCACGTTGGGATCAAGGCCGCTGAACCGGTAAGCGCCGTCGTCGCCCGCGTACAGAGTCCTCACGGCCTGCGTTTTAACATTCACAAGATAGACGATGCCTGAACCAACCGGATTTTCCGCCTTGTCGAGAACGCTGCCGTGAACGGTGCGAAGTTGCGCTTCCGCTTTTTTGTCCTCTTTGCTCTGCGAGACAGCAGGCAACGCAATAAGGAAGCCCAGCAAGAGCATGAAAATCATCTGGGCGGTGCGGCGAATTCTCATGTGCTTCTCCTGATTGCAAGTGCGAGACGGGAGAGAACTATTGCCCCGGAAACACGCGATCGCGCCGGGCCGCGTTTGAAGTCAGTCACCTGGATACTTTATGGAAGGGAGAAGGCGCCGCGGATGGCCTGAGGAAATTACTCCGCATCCTCTTCGTCTTCCTCGTCTTCATCTTTTTTCTTAACGCTCGATTCTTCGTCCGGCTCGTCTTCTTCCTCGTCTTCATCCTCAGAGATGACGATGACATGCACGGGATGCGTTTGGGTAACTTCGAGTTCCGCGTCGCACTCCGGGCATCCAAGAATCTCGCCTTCTTCCACTTCGTCTTCGTCCAAATCGATTTCAGCGTCGCATTCCGGGCATTTTGTCACGGGCATTCCCTCCTTTCTCGGCCCATAGTTTATCGGAAAGCGTATTATATACCGCCGCTGTCAAGCTTTCAGTTGCGAGGATCGCAAAAGGTGACGACGAGCCGTCGCGAATACCCGGAGCGCCCCATCGTCGGGGTGGGCGGCGTGGTGATTTCGGAGGGACGTACGCTGCTGATCCGGCGAGGCCACCCTCCGCTCGAGGGCGAATGGTCGATCCCGGGCGGGACGCTGGAAGTGGGCGAGACACTTCACGAAGGCGTGCGGAGGGAGTTGAGCGAAGAAACCGGATGCCAGGTTCGAGTGCTCGATCTGGTGGAAGTGTTCGAGAGAATTTTCCAGGATGCCAGCGGGCGCGTTCAATATCACTTCGTGATCATGGATTATCTGTGCGAATTAGTTGACGGCGAGGTGCGCGCCGGCGGCGATGTGATCGACGTCGCCTGGTCTGCCGAATCAGATCTTGCGAAATATGCGCTTACGCCTACTGCCGCCCGCGTCATTCGCAAGGCGTTTCAAATGGCTCGCGACGCGCATGGCGAGCTCCCACCGCGTGCGAAATGAAGCTAGCTGGACAAGCGAAGGTAGATTTTCTTATGAAAGATGCTGTCTTCGTCGCCGATAATGACCCGGCCAAGCCAGCCAGGTTCGGTGGGGCTGGTAATCAAAAGTCTTAAGCCTCGTGCATCGGAAGGAAGACCGAAATTAAGCTTTGTGATATGCGATTCGCCGGGGCGAAGCGGACGCGTGAGCGAAGCTTGCTGGCCTTCTTCTAAAGCGGAATAGATGCGGCCTTGGTCATCCACGATTGCAATCGCGCGCGGCGGCGGAGCGAGTGGACTATCTCCGCGGTGAGGGGAAATCGTGTTTTCGTCGAAGCGAGTGCGCACAGCTACAGTGTAGAGAATTTCATTGGCAGCGTTCTCGGCTGCTCCTGAGGACGGAGCCGCACGCTCCATGCCGACCACCGAATACGCCAGGTGGCAATCGATCTCGCAGAAATATTTTTCCTGATCGCCGCCCAACGTTTGTTCCCGGCTAACAGCTGACGCGCCAAGCAGCACGCTTCCATAGCCGACCAGCAGGATCGCTATCACAAGGGCGATCTTTCTCGCGATGCCGCGCCCACCGAAACACCAGGCCGTTGCGCTACCCATCCAGCGCGCGACGCGATCTTCTCCGGCAATTCGGAGCGCCACAATCGCCGCGGCCGAGAGAGCGACTGCTACGAATGTCCCCAGGAACGCCAGCATCCCAAACACAGCTGTTAGTTGTTTCAGTTCCATCGTGAAGCTCCTATTGAGGTGAACTCAACTTACCGCGGCTTCTGGCAACCGGCCGAAGCGCCGCTCGCGTCCGACAAAATCGTCGAGTGCTGCTTCCAAATCAGCGGTTTCAAATTCCGGCCACATCCGCGGAGTGAAATGCAACTCCGCGTAAGCGCACTCCCAAAGCATGAAGTCGCTCAGCCGCCTCTCTCCACCTGTGCGGATCAGCAAATCCACGTCCTGTGCGGGACCGCCTGCGTGGGTCACCTGGCCTAGTTTCAGAGCGAACTCGCGCTGGGTGACCTCGGGACTCGACAGCATCCAGCAAGCGGCGCGGAGAATTGCGTCGCGAGCCGAATAGTCGAGAGCAATACGCAACTCAAGTACTCGCCCCGGCGCAGTGGTGCGTTCGGCCGATTCAATTGCTTCCGCGAGCGTGGGCGGAATACGATCGCGGCGGCCGATCACTCGTAGACGCACGCCTTCCGCCGCGCACGTGGAAGCATCGCTGCGCAGAAATTCCTCGAGCAAATCGAGCAATGCGACTACTTCATTGGCTGGGCGTCCCCAGTTATCCGATGAAAACGCGTATAGCGTAAGCGTGCCGATACCCAGCGCCGGAGCCGCTCGGACGATACGGCGAACGGCCGCAACCCCAGCGCGGTGCCCTTCCGATCGCGGCAACCCGCGCGAAGAAGCCCACCGGCCATTGCCGTCGAGCAAGATTGCTACGTGCAGTTTCGGATGAGTGATTGTTCTCAAAGTACTCGTTTTCATAAAGTACCGCCACAAAAAAAATCCCTACTTAGCCTTCCCGGGTGGCACGGATTAAGGCTTCCATATGGTTCAGATACTTCTCTAACGTTCGCCGCCCGGCTGGCGTCAACCGGAACTCCGTTCTGGGCATGCGCCCGTCGAATGACTTCGTGCAGGAAATATAGCCGGCGTCTTCCAGCTTTCGCGCATGGACGCTCAAATTTCCATCGGTCACTTGTAGCGATGCCTTGAGCTCATTGAACGTAAGCGCCGCATTCACTGCAAGCGCGCTCACGATCGCCAACCGCGTCCGTTCGTGGATCAGCCGGTCCAGGTTTACAGCAGAGCCCTCCGATGTCGCGGCCACAGCAACGTTGACCCGTCTTGCTTTTCTTTCGTCCGGTGCGCCGCGCGTTGCGCGGGCAGCACTTCCCGATTTAGCCGCCATAGTTCCTCGCAATCACTGCGCCGAAAATAATGTGGAACCCGCCAAACCCCGCCGCCAGAAACGCGTTTCCCCAGGACCAGGGGCAGAAAAGCGCCACCGCGCCCAGGACCATAAAACAAAGCCCCATCAAGGGCACCAGCCGAATCGAAAATGCGCCGCCCGTCACAACGCCCGTTCCATACAGCAGCAGCCACACTCCCGGAATTGCGCCGGTGAAACCAATGCGCGCCAATAAGACCGTCAGCAGAGCGCCCACAAATATCGGGGGAGCAAAACTGTAAGCAAATCGCCGTCCGGGGCCCGCAAAAACCGGCACGCCCGATTCACGCGCCTTCGAAATTGTGGTCCACACCGCGATTCCGATTGCCACGATCGCTTCCGCCACCCAAATCAACAGCCATGCCTCGGGTCTCGATTGCCGGAATGCAATCGCCGCCGAACCCAAGGCCGTGATTCCCATTGCGATTCCGCCCCACCCGGGAACGGCCGTAAAGGATCCGGCTCGCTCCATGGTCTCGCGAATGAAACGCAAGTTGTCGCGGGCGTGGTCATCGAGAGCCACCGGCCGATTGGGTTGAAGCCGAGAGGGTTCAGGTAGCGCCATGCCGCCAAGAATAACAGAACGCAGTCGCGTGTCAAGTACTTTGTACTGCAAAGTTACAGCTTATACCGGGCGCGGTTACGGCGCCGGAGCCAAGGACCACGGTTTGGGCGTGGTATGCTTTTGCCGCGAATTCTCGCAAGGGGCGACGAAATGAAACGAACCATCTTGGCAGTCTTTGCTTTGGCATTCACTCCGTTTGCACTGATCGCGCAGCAACCCGCCAACGCCGCGCAGAACCCGGCTCCGCCGGCATCTGGTCCAGAAGCCAATCCCGTTTCCAGCACGGTTCGAAAAATCCTCGACCGCGAGTCCAAGATCATGGTCGCGGCAGCCGACGAAATGCCCGCCGACAAGTTCAGCTTTCGTCCTACGCCCGCGCAAATCACTTTCGCTCATCTGGTGATGCACATGGCAGGTTCGAACAACGCGTTGTGTTCCGCGATTTCCGGCACGGCGGCGCCCGCGCAGGAAAAATTAGACGAGGCAGATCCGAAGGACAAGCTCGTCGGGGCGCTGAGGAGTTCTTTCGACTTCTGCACCCAGGCGCTCTCAAAAGTGGACGATTCAAATCTCGGCGAACAAGTGAAGTTTTTTGGAGGCCGCACGATTTCCCGCGCCGGCGCCATGATCGCGCTCACGAACGATTTTTCCGACCACTATAGCGGCGCCGCGATGTATCTGCGCCTGAATGGACTGCTTCCACCGACCGCCCAACAGCAGCACAAAGACTAACGAGCCTCGCTCAGGCCAGTCAGTGCTTCACGGGGTAGCGCCCCATGAGCCAGTTCCAGCGAATATAGATGAGATCGCCGAACATTCGCAAGCTGTCGCGAATCATATGTACCTTTGTTGCTGGATCGTGCGCCCAGCTGACAGGCACCTCGATCCCCCGCAGCCCGTGCCGCTCGGCGAGGAAGAGAATCTCAGGATCGAAGCCGAAGCCTTCGATCCGCTGCTGTTCAAACACAATACGCGAGGGCGCCCTCACAAACGCTTTGAATCCGCACTGCGTGTCGTGATACCGCAGCCCGGTAAAAAGCCGCACGAACCCGTTGAAGATGATTCCCGCAAGCTCGCGCGAACGGGATTGGCGCACTGAAATCTTGGAACGGTCGAGCGCGCGCGAGCCGATCGCAACGTCGTTCCCCGCACGTATTGCCGCCAGCAATTTTTCCGACTCCTCGATGGGCGAAGAGAGGTCCGCGTCGGTGAAAAGCGCCACGCGCCCGCGCGCTTCCAGCATTCCGTGGCGCACACTGTAGCCTTTGCCGCGATTTCCGCCGTTCGACACCACTCGCAGCATCGGCAATTCGCGCATCCATTCCTCGGCGACGCGCACCGTGCCATCCTTCGAGCCATCGTCCACAACAAGGATTTCATGCGGCTGCGCACTGGGACCACGGCTGGCAAAGTAGTCGCGAATGCGGCCCAACGCGCGCGCGAGCCGCGCTTCCTCATTGTACGCAGGGATTACGATGGACAGCTCAGGCGCGGTTGCGTTCATCGATGCACTCATCGAATTGATCCGTCCTGTACGTCGCGCCGCCACCCATACCGCCCTGTCAGCGGCACAAATCGGCACGCGAAAAGCGATTCTTGCGTCGTTTGGTCATTCCGCTTCACGACGCGCACCAAATCCTGTTGCTCTGGTGTTCCAATCGGCATCACCAGTCGCCCGCCGTTGGCCAACTGCTCCAGAAGTGGAGGGGGTACGGCAGGTGCCGCAGCCGAAACCAGAATCGCATCGTACTTAGTATCGCGCGCCTCTCCCGGAGGCCAGCCCAGCGAGCCATCGCCTTCCTCAATGCGCACGTTCGCGTATCCCAAACGCGCCATTCGTTCCCGCGTCTGAGCGAGCAGCGGCTGCAGCGCCTCCACGCCAGTTATTTCCCGAGCAAGCAAAGACAGCACCGCCGCTTGATATCCCGATCCCACACCAACCTCGAGCACGCTTTCTTGACCTTCGAGAAAAAGCGCGTCTGCCATGGCCGCCACCATGAATGGCTGCGAAATCGTTTGCCCTTCGCCGATGGGCAGCGGCGTATCGCCGTAAGCTTCCAACACAAGCTCGGGTGGGACGAAAAGGTGTCGCGGCACCGCAGCCATTGCTTCGAGCACGCGCGCAGAACGAATGCCCCGGTCGCGAATCTGCGTCTCTACCATTTCTCGACGCGCCCCTTCGAAATCAGCGGCTGCCCACTCGCGGTTGCTGTTTCCACTCATGCGCCGCACCCTCTTCGATCAAATGTCAAAGCTCGTCCGTCAAAATAACACACGGCGCCTCGCCCGAGTCGTTGCCAAACACGACGAGGCCGATTTCGGCAAGGTGTGCCGCCCCCTCGAAAATTCGAAGCGTCCGCGGCGGGGCTAAATTGCATCCAAACTATACGTTAGATACGATGGATGACTCGTACCTAGGAGCATTAAATGAATCTCAAGATGGCCATCATTACCACGTGCTTTTTGGTCGGCGGTACGGTGTACGCGCAATCTCCCGCGCCGGCATCGGCCCAGCCCCCGGCGCAAAAGCAGCCCGGAACGCCGGCGCAACCTGAGAAACCTGCTGCGAATCCCGGCGTCGCACCGTCACAGCTTCTCCCGGCGCTGCGCCAACCTCCCGAGCAGGACGATCCGGTAAAAGACGCTGCCATCCATCACCTCATGGACGTCACGGGAACGTCGAAAATGGGCGATCAAATGCTGAACAATATGACGGCGCAAATTCACAATATTGTTAGCCGCGCGCTCCCGCCGGATCGAGTTCAAAAATTCATGGATCAGTTCAATCAGAATTTCCATCAGCGCCTTTCGCCCGGCCAGGTGTCCGACACGCTGGTCCCGATTTACGCCAGTCACTTTTCGCTGGACGACATCAAGGGCCTCGCCGCGTTCTATGAATCGCCGCTGGGTCAGCGCGTGCTGCAAACGCTCCCGCAGGTTTCTCAAGAATCACAGACGTCCGCTTCTCAACTGATCAAAGGCAATGCACTGCAAGTCGTTCAAAGTATGACGGACGAATACCCCGAGTTGAAACCGCTGCTTCAAGGCAACGGCGGCGCGAAGCCGCAGGCCGCACCCAGCTCAGATCAGCCCGCATCTGCGCCGCACCTCGCGCAACCTTCTCAGCCGCCGCATCAGTGATATCCGGGATATCCGGCGCTGAAAACATAAGCCGGAAATAACCGATCCGGCTACAATCCAGCCCCATGGATTGGTCTCCGCTTTGGATTTCGCTCGCCACGAGCTTGACGGCCACGGTCATCACGCTCGCAGCGGGATTGGCCGCCGCCGCGTGGCGCCAGCACCGTCGAGGGCCAGCCCTTGCACTTGTGGACGGAATCTTCCTCCTGCCGCTGGTCCTTCCGCCGACGGTGGTCGGCTTACTCCTTCTGCTTCTCTTCGGACGAAATGGCCCCCTTGGAAAGTTTTTGCTGAAGTTCGACGCCAGCGTCGTTTTTTCCTGGCCCGCCACCGTGATTGCAGCAGCCGTGGTGGCATTTCCACTGATGTACCTCACCGCGCGTTCGGCACTCGAGCAGGTGGATTCGCATTTCCTCGAAGCGGCACGCATTCTGGGCGCGTCCGAATTTCGCGTTTTTCGCGAAGTGGCTCTTCCGCTGGCGTGGCCGGGCGTTCTTGCGGGGACGATTCTTTCTTTTGCGCGCGCACTCGGTGAATTCGGCGCCACGCTGATGCTCGCCGGAAACATTCCAGGAAAAACGGAGACGATTCCGATTGCGATTTACTTCGCGGTCGAAGCGGGCGACGTGCGTGGCGCGTTCACCTGGTGTGCAATCGACATTGCAATTTCACTCGTTCTTCTTGCCGGCCTCTATTACTGGACACACGTGCAGGGCTCGGCGCCCGCGCGCTGGGCGAGGCTCTAGGGTGCCGCTCGAAGTCCAAATCGCGAAAAAGCTCAGGGATTTCAAGCTGGACGTTTCGTTTCGTTCGGACGACGCGCCGCTGAGCATCCTCGGCCCTTCCGGAGCGGGTAAAACCATGCTCTTGCGCTGCATCGCGGGTCTCGAGCGGCCAGATAGCGGCCGCATCGTGCTCAATGATCGCGTTCTCTTCGATTCCGAGCGGCACACGCAAATTCCCGTACGCGGACGCCGCGTCGGGCTCCTGTTCCAGCATTACGCGCTTCTGCCCCATCGCACGGTTGCGGAAAACATCGCTTTCGGTTTACATCGCCTTCCAGCCGCGGAGCAAGCCGAGCGGGTAACAGATCTGGTCGCGCGCACCCACCTCAGCGGGCTTGAATCGCGATACCCTCGCGAACTCTCGGGAGGCGAGCAACAACGCGTGGCCCTCTCGCGCGCCCTTGCAATCGAGCCGGAAGCCCTGCTCCTCGACGAGCCTCTTTCCGCGCTCGACACTCACTTGCGTAGCCAGATGGAAGCACAGCTTCAGGAGACTTTCGCAACGTACCGGCGTCCGGCGCTGCTTGTTACACACAATATGGAAGAAGCGTACCGGCTGGGCGAAGAGCTCCTGGTACTTTCCCGTGGACGCGTTTCCGCGTCGGGCGCGAAAGAGCGAATCTTCCGCCGTCCGCCCACTGTGGAAGTCGCCCGTCTGACGGGCTGCAAGAATTTCTCTCGTGCGCGCGCGCTAGCTGAGGGGTTGGTCGAAGCCGTGGATTGGGGATGCCAACTTCGCGTCGGACACTCGATCGCCCATCCTGTCGCACACGTCGGCATTCGCGCTCACCATCTCGATTTCGTCGAATCCTCGGACACCAATGCGGCGATCGAGAATACTTTCCCGTGCTGGCTGGTTCGTTCTTCCGAAACTCCCTTTCGCATCACGCTCTATCTTCGTTTGCACAAGCCGCCAGGCGATGCCCGCAACTATCACTTGCAGGCCGAAGTGTATAAAGAAAAATGGGAACGCTTCCGCCATCGGCCGTTCCCCTGGCACCTGCGCATTTCGGCGGATCAACTCGTCTTGTTTCCTGAATGAAGCGCGGTTTAAGCGATGTGAAAAGTTCGCGGCCGTTATTTAAATCGCCTCACAAATTTTACTTCGAATGCGTACGTGCCGTTGATGTCGCGCAGAAACACCACCGAGAGGTCCTTCTTCACTTCGTACTCCACCTGAATCAATTGATACTGGTTCGTCGTAGACGCATTCGATGAGTATGTGATTGTGAGGTCGGGCGTCACTTGCTGTTCCACAGTTACGCGTGCCGCAGCGTTCGACTCGGTCGCCGTCCCCGACAAAAAGGGATCCACGCGGAAGTGGCTGATGCCGAATAGCCGCTCGATCGATCCGCCAAAGCTGCTGGATATCGCTTCCGAAAGTAACGCTGTCGCGCCGTAGTTCTGCGATGCGGCGGATGACGTCCGCAACGCGCTCTCTTCGCCTGTGCTGCCGAGCGCCAAAAGCGCAATCACGTCCGAATCCGGCAGCGGCGGATCGGATCGATAGTTGAGAGCCAACCGGCTCGCGGGTCCCGAAAAAGTGATGGTCACCTGGTACTGGCTGATTCTAGCCGTGCCTTCCACGTTCAGCACGGGATCGAGGCGGAACGGATTTGCGAAATTTATGTCGCCGCGAGTCAACTGGAAATTGTTGCCGCGAAACTGCATTTCGCCGCCGAGCAAATGAATGTGTCCGAGCAGGACGGGATGATCCCAAGTGCCGCGCAGATGAACGTCTCCGTCGATGTCCACGTGCGCGCCGGTCCACTCAATGCGCGCGCCCGGATTCGTGTAGCCTTCCACATCGAACGACAAATTCCGAAGAAAGGGCGAGCTCGAGCTGTTGTCGAGCGTGGTCTGAGAAGCAGCCGCGAAAAATGACGCCACATCCACGCCTTCCGCAAAAAGTATCCTCTTCACTTCCACACGTCCGGTCAGCGTCGCTGCATTGCTCGTGCCGTTCAGTTGCACCGAACCGCCAAGAAGCCAGCTCATCCCCGTGGGGTAGCGGACGCGTACGTTCGACGTCGTTACGCTGATTTCGTAGCGCGGATCGCCTTCGCCGTAAGCCACGCTTCCGTTCAGCATCAGTTCGCCGCCGCCTGACTGCGCCGTAACGTGGTCAAACAGCAGCCGGCTGCGGTCGAACACCAGGTCCCCGTTCACATGGCTGAGTCCAGCCGGAAAATCCGCATAGTGGGCGGAAGCGTCGTGGACGCTTACTCGCCCGGTTACCCGCGGCCGCGACATCGTTCCCTCCACCGAAATGTTGATGTTCGCCGCCCCATTCGTTTCGAGATCCGGGACAAAACCCGCCAGTAAGCGCATGTTGACTCCGCCCTCGAGCGCAAATCGCATGGGGCGGTCACGGTCGAACCGCGCCGAGCCGGTTATGGTGAAGTTCGTATCCGGCCCTGCCAGACGCGCCTGATCGATGCGCACTTCGTTGCGGCGATACGTGAATCGGATCGGCCCGTCGTTCTGCAGCTTCACCAGTTCGTAATCGAATGAAATGCGCGCGATGTCCGCGTTCACCTCGAGAGTATCCGGTTTGCGCAGCGCTCCCGAAATCGTGAACGCACCGTCAACGCTGCTGTGTCCTGTAAGCTGGCGCAGGTGAAGCCCGGCAACGATCAACGCATCCATGTCGAATTGCTCGACGGAAAGCTTGCCGGTCACGGGTGAATCGCCCGCCAGCCCGATCGCCAACTCGCCCTGCAATTTCCCATCCTGCATATTCGACGATACCGAAATGCGAACGCTCCGTCCGTCGGACGTAAACCCGCTCAGCACGTTCCCTTGTACTTCCGAACCGAGATGTAAGCCTGCGATTTTAAGATTGCCCTGCGCCACCGGCGCCAGAACTGGCCCGTGAGCCTTCACATTAAATTCCAAAGTCCCGCCAATCGGCAGCGAAGGACTCTGCAGCGCTTCGATTTTGTCGAGCAGAATTCCCGTACCCACGAGATGATATTCCGCTTCCAGTTCCTGCGGCCGGTAGAGAAGTTCTCCCGTTACACTTCCTGAACCCCGCCGCAGCTCAGCGCGCGACAATTGAATCTCATCGTGCGCGAGATGCAGCTCGCCGCTTAATCGGTCGAAACGGATTCCTTTGGCCACGATGTCCTCGAAAACAAAAGTGGAATCGAACACCGGCGCCGCGCGCGTTCCGCTTCCGCGAAAATCGCCCGTGAGAAATCCGGTAACGGGATAGGTCGTCTCGAACATTGACTGCACGTCGTCAGAGGGCGCGTGATCGAGCCTCGTTTTAAGCGTCCACGGGCTCTCCGGCAAAAAACCCCAGTCTCGATCGAACGTGAGGCTTAATTCGAGGAGAGCCGACGTCTTTCCACGCCGCACCGATGCCTTCGTCAATTGCAATGCATCCGGCGAATATTCCAAATCGCCGTCGATTTCATCCCAGTAAAGCCGGTCGTACCGAGCCTCAAGCCCGTGCAGGTGTCCGCTGAACGTCGGCCCTACCAGCGGACCTAGAATTCGTCCGCGCCACGTAATATTCCCTCCGATGAGGGCCGGCGTCGCGTCGGAGCCCCGCAAAATATTGATGAAGTCGTCCCATTCGAGCAAGTCGCCTGCGCGAAGCTTTACTTCGAGCGCGGAATCGATCATTCCCAGCGTGCCATCCATCTCGATCAGCGATTTCGGCATCGCGATTTCGCTCGCCGAAAGCAATACGCCCTTTTTGTCTAGCTCGACATCGTATTCAATTCGTGCGGTCACGGGAATCGTTGCGCCGCGGGCAAACGTTTGCGGCGGCGACCATCGCGATTCCCCTTTCGACCGGAAATGCTTGAACGCCGCTTCCCACGTATTCACCGAGTCCACATCCATGCGCGCATCCCAGTGGAGTGTGTGAACCGGGAAAGTCTTGTTGTCGACTGCCGCGAACGCAGCGGCTAGGCTCACACCGCGCAATCGCGTCTCAGTGCGGAACGTAAGCGTCTTCAAATCCATAACCAGCGTGCCCTCAACCGATCCGCCCAGAGCGCGCACCGAAAGATTCGGCACCGTCAACCGTTCCCGCGCCACATCGAAGTCGCCCCACGTCCTTAGTCCACTCGCATGGAACCATTCGTACGGCAGCCGAATATCGTGCCCGTCGTAGTGCCCCTGCGCGGTCCATTCTCCCGACGAGTAGCGTGCCTGCCCCGAAAACTCCGTGATCGCGTCCGGCGTCAAAGGTTCGCGAACGATCGTCCGCACATCGGCGAGCGAAAGCCGCCCGCGATAGTGCAGGTTCCAATCGTTCCTGCTGAAGCTCGGAAGCTCGGCCCGCACGTTCAATTCCGAATGCGGCAGCTTCCATACGAACTCGTCGAGCTCGAACGCATCGCGATGCATCGTGAATTTCGCGGAAATGTCGGACGCAAACGGCGCATCTTTGCCCGCCGTCAATTCCACTTGCTGCCACTGAAAATTGCCGACGTACGATTCACCGGCGGCCGTCCGTGCAGCGTATTTCAGTATGAATTCCAAGTTTCGGCCCCGCAGCGAAAGCGGCACGCGCCGGTCGTTCACAACCGCGCTGCCATCGCGCAGCTCGAGCTTCCCAATCTGCAAATCGAAAAGCGTCCCTGTCCACGACTCGCCGTTCGCGGCCAACTTCGGAACAGGCAGATTGCTGCGGCCGTCCTTTTCGAATTGCACGTTTGCTTCTGGCCGCTCGACAATCAACTCATCCACAGCGAACTTGCCGCCAAAAAAAGAAAGTATGCGCAATCGGATGCTCATTCGCGATGCGTGAAAAAACGGCGCCGTCCCCGCGCCTTCCCGTCCGTGGAGCGTCAAATCGTCCAACTCGGCGCGCAAACGCAGCGTGTGCAGATGAAATCCTCCCAACTCCACGCGCGCTCCCGTTTTCTCCTCGAGCTGGCTTACCACTGCATCGCGCACACGGCGTTCCACCCACCCGGATTCAAACGCTACAAATGCAAGCAGCACCGCCATCGCAAAAAGCATCAGTGCGACTCGCAGCCACCGCTCCCAACGCACGCTCACGACGCGGTCCCCTGCGAGACGATGTCGAGTTTCAGGTGCTCGCGCGTCTCATCCAACCATTTCTTCGCGCGTTCGCTGATCGCGCGTTGCACGAGCACTTCGCGAATCGTATCTTCCACATCTTCGAGCGCTGGCACCGTCTCGCCGCGTGCTTTCAATTGCGGCGCAAATTCATCGTTGAAGTACGTCTCGATCTGTTTGTCGTCCACCTGTGCCGCCGGACGAAAGCGGTAATCCAGAAAACTCGAAAGGTACAATTGCTCGCGGAGCATTCGCCGCACGCCCGCTTCCGTCAGCCCCGCGGCCTCGCGCCGCTTCTGAAATTCCTCCGGCGAAGGAAACTGCTTCACGAACTGCTCGTACGCCCGGTCCACGGCTTCCGTCGGCGGCTGCGAGAATTTCGCGGTGTTGGCTTCTCCGCGAATAATCCACTGGTCCGCGAGCTCGCGGATCAATTCCATCCGCGGTTTCTTCTGGCCATCCACCAGCTGCTGGAACGCGCCAAGCTCTTGCACTTCGCTTTCCGTCAGAATGTCGTCTTCAATTCGCGCTGCAACGCCATCCACTGTCTGCGCGTTGCCATCATCCGGCGCGTGCGGCGGTTCGGAATAGACGCGCGCCTGCGCGCCCACAGCCCTTGCTGAGGCGCCGAACCACGCCATGAGCCCAAAAATAAAAATGGCACGCCGCATCAAAACACCGGTCCGATGTTGAAGAAAAACTGAAAGTGCGGTACCTGCAAAAACGTCGTCGCGCCACCCGCCCTCGACGTGTACGTCGCGGGATTTAGCTGATACCCGAAGTCCACTCGCACCGGCCCAATCGGCGTCGGGTACCGCACTCCGAATCCCACCGTGTGCGAAAAGTAATTCACGTTCGTCGGCGACGGCGATTTCCATGCGAACGAGATGTGCTCCAAGTCGCGGTACACGTTGCCTGCGTCGTAAAAAAGCGTGCCTCCCAGGCGATTTCCTATGTACGGTAGTTTCATCGGGAATCGGAGCTCCTGGTTAAACGCCAGCAGTGCAAGCCCGCCCACCGGAAATCCCGTGAACGGATCGCGCGGTCCCGCCTGGTTCAGCCCGAAGCCGCGGATCGAGGTACCGCCACCGGCGAAAAACCGCTCCGGCAAAGGAATCTCCGCCTCCGACGTTCCGTTCAATGGCTCCTCCACTCCGAACTTCGTTGACCGCGCGAACACGAAGGCGCGCCCGATCCGCGTAAACGTCGAATTCTGCACGTAGCCCCGGAAAAAGTTAGCGCTCGATCCCAGCGGCCTCAACACAATGCTTATGTCCGCCGTATTAAAAGTTCCGCGCGTCGCGTCTCCCGGATTGTCTCGGCGATCGCGCGCGTAGGTCACTCCGAACCCGGAAGCCAGCGTCGGTTGGCTGAACAGCGGGATTTCGTTTGGATTGATCCTCAGGGAACCCGCCGGCACTTCCACGCGGCGATAAAAGTAGCGGTACAGGAGCGAGGAAGAGGTCGAAAGTTTCTGTACCAGTTGCAGCGCGCCTTCGTACCGGATCGCCGTGAACGTGTTTACGTCCTGGCTTTTGTCCGCGAATCCGATCAACTGAAAACTCAACGTCCGGTGCGTCAAAAAATCATCCGCCGTATAGCTGAACAGGGCTCGATACTGCAGCGTGCTCGCGCGCACCTTGAAGGTCGCCGTCTGCGCCCTCCCGAACATATTCAGCCGCGAAATTTCGAAAATGCCGCGCGGGCTTGCTCCGATCGTCGTGCCTTGCGGATTCGTCGAGCTCCCGCCCGCCAACTTCTGTACCTCGAAACCGCCGCCATAGCCGATCGTGTACCGGCTCCCTTCCTGCACATCCACCACCATCACCTTGTCCGGATCGGTGCCGTTTGGATTTTGCGGCGCGATTTGCACCCGATTGAAAACGCCCAGGTTGTAAAGCCGCCTCTGCGACTCAACCACGTCGCCTTCCCGCAGCGGGCCTCCCTGCTCGATCTTCACCTGCCGCGCGATGATTCCTCGCCGCGTGAACTGATAGCCCGACAGCAGCACTTTCGCCACCTCAATCTTCGAGCCTTCCGTTATGTGATACACAAGCCGCACGCGATTCGGCGCGCCCCCAGGCAAAAGTTCCTCCTGAAAGTGCGCCTCGGGAAATCCTTGGTTGTAATACAGCGCCAGAATATTGTTCCGGTCGCTCGCCACGCTCGTATCCGAATATGGCTCGCCTCCGGTTGAACCCACCACCGCAAGCAACGCGTCCGACGTTACCGCGTGGTTTCCCTCCACCTCCAGTTTCGACACCAGCGTTTGCGGCCCTTCCGCGATCTTGTAACTGACGGATAAATTCCCTTTCTTCCCTTTGTAGTTATCGTCCACGGCCGAGGTGACCAGCGCTTCGCGGTACCCGTTTGAAAGGTATAAGCCGCGGATCGACTCGCCGTCGTCATGCACCATCCGCTGGCTGAATCTTCCGCTCGACGCAAACGACGCCGTTTGCAGTTGCAACCGCTTGGAAAGCAATTCGTAACTGAAGTACTTGTTGCCGGTAAACGAAATATTCGCCAGCCGGAAGCGTCTGCCTAAAGTGATCTGATATCCGATTACGCGTTCGCCGCTCTGCGCATCCTGGCGCGAACTTACCTGCACGTCCGCGTCGAAATATCCCTCTCGTTGATAGTAATCGCGGATGTTCCGCCGCCCTTCCTGCAACAGGTCCTCGTCCACGGCACCTTCAACGTAGATCGGCACCAGTTTTTTTAGGCGGCTCGCTTTGAGCTTGGCCCCGTGTACTTCCACTTTTACGCGCGGCCCTGCGGTCACCGCGTAAGTCAGCGGCACGCGATTCGTTGCAGGGTCGTAAGTTCCTGGAGTGAGGACTGCTCCAGCGCCCAGATAACCCTGCTTGGCGAGATACTTCTGCAGCCGCTGCGAACTGTGCTGCAGGCGGCTCACCGTCGGTTCATTCTTTTCGCTAATCTTCGAGCGCTGCAGCAACTCCGCGTCCGGATAAGTTGTCTGGTTCTTCACCGTGATTATGCCCACGTGTGCTCTCTGGCCGGGCTCGACGTGAATCGTTACATCCATCTGGCGCGTGTCCTCGTGCGGCGTTAGTGACCACGTGACCTTCGCTTGATACAGCCCGTCGTCCCGCAGCGCATCCTCCAGCCGCGCGACTCCTTCGTGCAGCGAGCTTTCGCGAAACGGTTCGCCCAGGTTCAGTCGCAACGTCGCCGCCGCCGCGGGCTCGGTCGGTGGCGGCTTCAACCCCAGAACGCGTATCGAGTTGTTGTAATAGTTCCGGCGCACGATGAAATCCACATGCAAACCGTCCCTCTCCTCGCGCGCCGATACGCGAATGTCCGAGTAGTCGCCCGTCCGGTAGAGCGTCCGCAGGCTTTCGCGCTCCGCTTCGAAATCGAATGCCTTGCCAGTTTGGAGCGCCAGAACAGGAAGGTGTTCGGCAGCAGCTTTCCCCGCTTCATCCACCACCCGAATCTCCACTACCGGGTGGCCCTCCACCGCCCCTTCGTTCGCAGTATTGCCGTCGGCGCCAAACAGGCTCCCGGCAGCCAGGCCGGATGCCAATCCGGCCGCCAATGCCAGCACCCATTTCACGCGAAACTTACGGCGCGACGGTGATTTGAGGGGAATTATCATCGCAACAGAGTGAGAAGATAAGGTTAGCACGTCGCGTTGCCTGCCGAACGTGAAAAGGCGCTATTATGAAGTTTGAATCTGGAACAGCGCCCGAAAACGCCGCGTAGGAAATTGATGGGCCCCAAACAACACGAAAGATACTCCCGCCAGATCCTGTTTCACGGAATTGGTGAAGCGGGCCAGGAAAACCTTCTGGCCGCGAGCACCGTTCTGGTCGGGTGTGGCGCCCTTGGAACCGTCGTGGCGAACCTATTGGTTCGCGCCGGCCTGGGACATCTGCGGATCATCGACCGCGATTTTGTCGAGCCTTCCAATTTGCAGCGCCAAACTCTGTTCGAGGAATCCGACGCGCGCGAATCGCTGCCAAAAGCCGTGGCCGCCGAGCGCCGCTTGCGCGCCATCAACTCCGGCGTTCGCGTCGAAGGAATTGTCTCGGATCTCACGCCGCGGAACGCCGCGGACTTGCTTGCGGGGTTTCCTCTTATTATCGACGGTACGGACAATTTCGAAACCCGCCTGCTTCTGAATGACGCTGCTCTCTCGCTCGGCGTTCCCTGGATTTACGCCGCTGCCCTCGGAAGTTATGGCGTGACGATGACCATCCTCCCCGGCGAAACCGCGTGTTTGGCGTGTTTGCTTGAAGGCGAGAACGAATCCCCTGATGCACGAGCGGCGATGGGAGCAGAAGACACCTGCGATACCGCTGGTGTCCTCAACGCCGCCGTCGGCGTAATTGCATCGATCGAAGCCGCCGAAGCAATGAAACTCCTTGCCGGCAAGTCGGAAGCGCTGCACGGCCGCCTTATTTCCTGCGATGTTTGGAGCGGGAAATTTCAATCCATTCGCGTAGCGCGAAATCCAGATTGCCGCGCCTGCGCCCGCCGCGATTTCACGTATCTCGAAGGCGGCGCCCAACCCCACATCACCATGTGCGGACGCGACTCCGTCCAAATCCACGAGCGCAATCGCAAACTCGATCTCGCCGCACTCGGCCGCCGCATCGCCGCCGCGTCCAGCTCCGCACCCGCTTCCGCCTCCGAAATCCGAAACAACGAGTTCCTGCTCCGCTTCCAAGCTCCTCCGTACGAAGTAACGGTCTTCGCCGACGGCCGCGCCATAGTCAAAGGCACAAAAGATCCCGCCATAGCCCGCTCCCTCTACGCCCGTTTCATCGGCGCTTAGTTGCATCGTGATATCGCCGGTGCTTCGCGACGAATTGTAATTTTCCCGTAGGGGCGCAGCATGCTGCGCCCGGTAAACATTCTTGGCAATCTCCAGCCACTCGTGCACAGCTCAGGCCCTGTGTCGGGTTTTCGTAGCGCCGGCGTCTCGCCGGCTCCTTTGAATTTCACTTCGCACACGCACAGATTGAACCAGGGCATAGCACAACGAGGCGGGCTTCATGGTAGTCGGAAGAATCGAAGGAAAGTTTAACCGACAAATCTTCGTGCGGCGGATTGCCTCATGTGCGCGCGGTCGATGTTTTCGCGGGTATTCATCAGCGTCAGCAGTGTGCTCAGAATGCGCGCCTTGATTTCATCGGTCATCGGAAAGCCGCTGGTCGCCACGTGCACCAGCGTTTCCCCTCGATCCGCAATTTTCCGGATGAATTCCACCTGGCGTTCGTGGCTGGTGTTTCCGTGCGCCGTCTCGCGGCGCATTTCCGCGCATTCCTGCTCGAGGAAAAGCGTGTAGTGGAGGACGCACAGGCGGTCCGCGGCGAACCCCGCCGGGACGGACGCTTTACACCCTTTTGAACTGCAAGCTTCTGGCACGCAGGCACCCGAAGGACCACATTTTTTTGTAACATCTTGGCCATGCGAATTCCAGTACGCCCCGCTGCCCTGCGTCCAATCCGATAGCAGCGTTTACGAGTCACCGTCACCCTGGACGCGCGCACAGGAATTTTATGATGGATAACTTGCCGGAAGCCGATCAGGTTCCCATTAACGCTTTAGTTGTCCACGTCGATTGCGTCCGAAAGTGTCGTGATCGGGCTGAACGAATCCCGCTCGTCGTAGCGAAACCTGGGAGTTAGTGGCAAGCTGCCGTCTCGACATCATGGTATTAGGGTGACAGAATCCCCCAGCGAGATTCGAAGCGGGATCTTCCAGCGTGCGGCCCGGAGCGTTGCCTGACCCGCGCAAGGGTAGTAACCGAGGACGTGTCCGGACACTTACCGAAGTAGATGCACCATTAAACTTGCCGACTCCCAAGCCCCTCACCGTTGCCTGCTCATCCTCGATAACGTGGACCGGCCCGGCCTGCTCGACCCCGCACAAGTTGCGCGGCTCAACGGTGGCGACTGGCTGCACGTCCTTGCCACCACGCGGCTGGGAGAGAACGAACTCCACGGCTCCCACCGCGACCGCTCGTTTCTTGCCGTTGATGAACTGCTTCCGGACGACGCCCTAGCGCTGATCGAGAGCTATCAACACGGCGGACATTTCCAGACAGAGGCGGAGCGCGAAGCGGCGCGCGAGATTATCCGGCTGCTCGGTTGCTTTACGTTAGCCGTCGAATCCGCTGCTGTATACCTCGGCCAGTTCGCGATCAGCGTGACGTGCACGCCTTTCTCGCACGCCTGAAGAAGGAGGGACTCACAGGGCTCGACACCGCCGCTAGCCAGAGCAGCCAAGGCGTCTTGCACGGCGAAAAGCGCTTGAGCGCGACGCTCGAGCCAACTCTCGAACAATTGAGCGACGCGGGAAAACGGGCCATGGGCTTTGCCGCTTTGCTGCCGCCGGACCAAGTCGCCTTGCCGTGGCTGCGCGGGCTGGTGGCTTGGAAATTCCCCGAAATGGGACGGGACGCCGAACCAGGCTATCCGGACCCCTCGAAAAATCTACTCCGCTCGCTGTTCGGCCTGCGGCTGCTCCAGCCTACGGATGTGATGGACGGCGACGGTCAGCCGCGCGTGGTGCGCGTCCATCGTTTAGTCCAAGAACTCATTCGAAGAGACGCGGGAGAAGGGCAAGTCTGGGTGTGCGCCATCGAAAGCCCGAAATCGCGTTGAGGGACTACTCCGCACTCCTGCTGGCCATGGGGCGCAGCCAGGAAGAAATCGACGCCACTTTGCGCCAGCTGGCTCCGGAACTCTTCGAGAGCGGTGCGACTCCGCCGAGGCCCACTGCGACAAGCTAGCAACGTTGCCATCTCTAAGGATGTCGAAGGCGCCTTCTCATATCGCGAACATCAGTGTCGCTAGCCCAAAACCCCTTAGAAAGTGTTGCGTGTCAGGCTCAGTTTGTTTCGGTCGCAGGAAGGAAATGCTCGCCGAGAACCAACAGATCGAGTACCGGAAAACAAACCACTATAAACTTGAGCGAGGATTGCGTTTGATTCGGCCTCGTGCGATACATTCAAGTGCGCGCCATGCAGCCGGCGATAGTCAGCTCGTGACATCCCGCGGTTGGAGAAGCCGTCCTG
>Ga0210394_10000714_pt1 | contig 63683 bp, 98 predicted proteins | sample IncBWC12MmetaG_FD_160121 | JGI IMG/M metagenome (GOLD analysis project Ga0210394, IMG submission 160121) | Forest soil microbial communities from Barre Woods Harvard Forest LTER site, Petersham, Massachusetts, United States - Inc-BW-C-12-M | ecosystem: Environmental > Terrestrial > Soil >...
CCCCCGACGCCCACGTCGCCGCCGCCGCCCACGCCGCCGCCCCCGCCGCCGACGCCGCCCCCGCCGCCCCCGCCGCCGACGCCGACGCCGCCTCCGTACCGCTCAGAATAGCAGCCTTACATTGTTCGCAAGCCGCCTCAACCTGTGGCCAGTAAGGTTTACCGGCGTAGAGGGGGCGAGCCGATGCAACCGCGTCGTCAATCGTAAAAATGAGGGACTTGTTTAACACGGTGCGCCATTGCGGTTCCGTTAACGCACCCCAGCGCCGCACCGCCGCACCGTAGCGGCGGGCGATCGGATAAATGGCATCTTCCGCCAATCCATCGAACAGCGTGATGGTCAGTTCCGCCAGCCAGAGGGGCATCAGTTCGGCATTACAATCCGACGCCGATTTGACCCCGGGACCGATCGAGCCGAGCAAGCAGGCGACCTCCCGCCCGTCTGATCCTCGGCTATGCCATTGATGCTGCGCCAAAGTCTCGGCGTCGCACGCGGCGAGGATCGCCGCAGACGCGGATTCGTTCGTGATGGTCATCATTTCAACTCCTTGCTGATGGGTTACGCGATGCTTGCGAGCGCGCTGAACAGCACATCAAACCCCGTTTCCGATAAGGGCAGCGGCACCTTGCCTAGTGCGAAGCAAAGCATCTCTGGCACGACACTAGGCGGCGTGGTATTGCGCGGATCGTAGTGAATCCATCCCATGCTCTTGATGTATCCGATCACTTGTGGGACACCAAGCCGAGATGCCTCATAATTCGCCGCGCGGATGCAATCGGCGGCACTTTCATGGATTATGTGATAGGTCGTCATCGTAAATATCCACTTGTATCAATTGCTTTCTGCGCCAGCGCTTTGTTGCCGAAGTATCCGACAAGCTCGCCGTCATGGCGTCTGATGCGCCAAGTATCTCCGATTTTCTCGGGTTTTGAGAGTTTCCAAGTTTGCGTTGGTTTGTAGGTTGCCATTTCCGATTCCTCCTGCGGCGGCCGTCAGGCCGGGTTCACTTCTGCGTACTGAATGCGATTGATTTCGCCTTCGCGCTATCGTCGGCGCCGTCATTCCCGCTCCGTCTCGAATAGCAGCGCCTGATAAAGCTCAGCGCCAAGGAAGTTTTCGAGCTTCATAGCCTGCTTGCGGCAAGCTTCGTAAATCCGCTCCGCCTTGCGGCTGTCGGTGTCATAGCCGTACTCGCCGCACCAATCCTCGAAATGTCGGGCATTGTCGATACCGGCCGCATCGCTCGCCAAACAATCGAGCACATCAACCGCCTTCGGCTCGCCGGCAATTGCCGGACCTTGCGAAAAATAGGTGCTCATTTGCTTCCGGCCGCGGCGAAAGGTGCAACGAAAATGGCTTGTCCCGCGCGCCCAATCCTTCGGGTCGATGTTGGGGTTGGTGTCAGCCCAATCGCACGACATCCGAATGTTGCTGCGATTGACGAATTGATTGATGGTCTGAGTCATCGGTTCCTCCTTGCTGACGGGTTAGGCTGCTCCAAGGCCAGGGGGTGCAAGCCAGGCTAGTGCATACGCGCGGTGCGATAAGCACGCTTGCGTTGTGCGCGGCGCCAGTTACGTTCATAAGCGATCAACGTGGCAATGCTCAAAGGGAGGCATGCGCCGAGAAGAATGATGTAGATCATGGCGTGCGCTGGCAGGTTCGTCATCTCGATCTCCTTGCTGATGGGAGGAATATACGTCGATTGCCGTAGCCTGTCAACAGCAAAAATGCAGATTGACGTATTTTTATCGAGCGCCTATGTTATCGGTATGGACGAGAACGAGCTTTTGAGCAGCAACCGTCGAGCCGCCGGCATCAAGCAGCGCGACCTGGCCGCGGCGATCGGGATCTCGCCGCAGTATCTCAGCGACTTAGAGAACGGGCGTCGCGAGGTTCCGGGGCCGCTGTTGGCGAAGCTGCCGCAGCCGATCCGCGCGCCGATCGTGCGCGCCAGGATCGCGGAGTTGGAAAAGCTGCTTTAGGGGTAATGCCGGCCAGCCGCCCGGGTTCGTTAGCTAATTAGATCAATACGTTATGTTGTTGCGGGCCGGTCGCTACCCCGGCTATTTGGGGGCCATCAGCAGTGAGCGCAGCCCCATCCCCCTGATCGCCCCTTGCCTTCCGCAGTATGACCGGACTCTTTCGCCGTGCTCTCTATGGGGCGTCGACAGCTTCCAGGCGTTTGCCAGCACGAACGAACAAGTGACCCGACAGTAACCCCGGCCGACCTCACACTTGGGAGCGTGTCTTGCTTTCCACGCCGCCGCAACAGGCGCTTGCCTATCACGCGGAAACGCCGGCCACGAGGGCCGGCGCCAATCCGCAGGGAGGAACCTGAGATTTCGCTTGACGCCTAGGGGAAAGCGCCAGTAGCGTGCTGGTTGTTCACGTCAGCGGGCCGAAAAGTTTGTCAGTTCCCGATCAAAGTCAAGCAAAATCGCACTTCACACTCGTCAGCGATCAAGAATCCCTCTGGCTGATATTCGCCAAAGGACCGACGCCACCCCACTCGCTGCAGATGTCCCGCTCTCGCTCTGGCCTTTGGTGGCGTAAGACCGCGACCGAGGCCGTAGCGATTGAAGTGGTCACGCGCCTTCGCACGGCCGGTCTTGATGCCTGGCACAAATACGAAGCCGACATGCCGGTCCGCGAAACCCGCGCTCAGAAGCGCGCCCGCGAGCAAAACTTCCGGGAACACCAACGAGATTCCAAGCCGGCCCTCAAAGCGCCGGTAATTACGCTTGATCCGAACCGCGATCGCAGCTCGGGTCGGCGAACCTATGCTGAGTACCGCGAGACAGATCTCGCGCCCAGACTAAATGTGGGAACCTAACAGGCTGTAACGGCCCGTGCTGCTAACCCCTCGTTGCCGTCGAGCGGCAGCGGGAATACCGCAAGCTCCATCCGTTTCTCGCCAGGCAATGGGGGAAACCTTATAGGATGGGGGTAAATCTAAACTTATGGGCGAAGCCCATGCTGCAAAGTCTGAGCGCAGCGAGGCCGCGTCAGCGGTGCGTCACTCTGTTGCGAAGCGTTTGCCGGCTGCCCAAAGCTATCCCGCCCCGCCAGCCATACCGCGATAGCCCTGAGGGTAAGATGACCACTACGCCAGCGTCTCACCATGCCACCATCCCCTCACTGGGCGGCTGCCCGAAGGATCTTCCTTCCACACAGCAAAAACCCCGCGCTAGGCGGGGCTGATGCCGACTCGTGAATGAGACGCCTGACGAGTTAGAAATGGCCGCGCCATAGCACCCGACGGCAACCATCGGGAAGCGGTAGTTGGCAGCCGTTTCCCTCAAAGATCGCTTGCGTGCGCCACTCCGGCTGACCTGGAATACCGCACCAACCACCAAACCGAAGCCTGAACCTAATTCCCGTTACGTTCCTTCTTGATGACCCTCAGCCTCCCGTAGCGCCCGACGCTCAGCCGCTAACCGGCGACGCTCATCAACCGGATAGCGCGCAAAATAAGGAACCTGGCGCTCAGCCTCCCTCTTCGCCGCGTAAATCTCCAAATCAGTCGCAAGCGCTTCCTCAACCGTAATCCGGTTCCGAATAAACCGAGCTAACCGCCGCGCACCCTCAGCCGTCATCCCAGTCTTGCGCCAACGCGAAAGCGTCGTGCGAGAAACAACGCCGCATAATACCTGTAATACAGCCATCTGCCCAGGGTACTCAGGTATCCGCCAAGGTCTGTACAATCGTAAAGCACGGTCAACATACGGAACGCTTGTGTCAACCCCGCGAACTAACGGCTCTACAGTCCGACGAGTAGCAGCGTCCGTGTTCTTTTGTCCCCAACGCTTGAGAACACGCCAGATTGTTGCGTCATCTAGTTGGTGTTTCTTGGCCATCACTTTACCCCGTTTAGCTGTCACATCCTAACACCCAGCCAGGCACTACATCTAGTGTGCAACCGCCTGAAACCCTGGTACAACCGAGCTACGATTCAAAAGCGTGAACAATATCAATAACAACGAATGTCGCATAAGGTGCATTATGGAAAGTTGCGGCGCACAACGAACAGATGGTGGACACCAGCATGGGTTGTGGGAGTGTCGCGGCCGACCTCGCGATGGGACGGATCGCGGTGATATTTTGTTACACCCCTGCCACATCGCCCCCGGAAAATAAATAGTGTTGACGGTTCCTGCGAGCGATGACAGATGTATTCGCATGGGAAGCGGCCGGGCGGTTTTAGGAGGTTTTGGGTGAGTGGGAATTATCCCTTTGACAGGTCGTGGGCGTGATGGGCGCCCCGCTGTCCCCTCTGGCTATCGTTGCATCCACTTTAGAGAGTGAATCTAGTGCAGATATGGTTTTGACAGCATTAGACAAATATGGGTGGATCTGTGTACCTAAAATACCAAATAATGAGATGTTAGATGCCGCGTATTGGTGCGCCTACGAAGAAAATGCGGCCGGCGTATGGGAAGAAATGATTGCAGTGATTGCCAGTTCTTATCCTGTCAACAATGTGAACTCCGGTGGTTCGAAGGGTTATGGACTCGCACAGGGAGGGCATTTGATGGACCGTGTGGCTCTGGAGAACGATTTGGTGATACTGAGCGCATTAAGGGAGGTTCTGGAGATGGTTGTGCCTCGGGAGCGGCTTGTGGGTCGTGGGCTGATTGAGCAGCTAACGGCGCGGCTACAGGTGACGGCTGAGGCGTTGGCTGTGTGCTCGCCGGATCGGCCGGAATGATTGAGTCGCAGATTTTGTCGCCGAGCGGGCTGGTGAGGTTATCCTCGGCGGAGTGGTGTGCGCACAGCGGCTGGGCGCCGCCGCCGAAGTGGATCTACCGGCAGAGCGCGCGGGCAGGGGCGGAGCATCCTGAGCATGGGCAGCACGGCGGTCATGTGATTTCGATTGCGGCGACGAACATCGAGGCGGTTTCGGATCGGGTGGAGTTTTGCCTCTGATGCTGGCTAGGGCCGATTCCGAGGATGTTGCGGCGGTGTGGGCTGCTTACGCGTGGGAGTTGGAGGCGGTGATCTTGGAGCTAGCGGCGATCGGGCTACGGGCGGGTTTCGAGGAGGAACGGAATGTTCACCGACATCGGGTTGATACTGCTGAGTTGGGTTGTGCTGGCGTTTCTGGTGGCGGTCCCGGTTGTGCGGTGGATTAGCCGGCTGGACGAGGACGGGGAGCCGCGATGAGCTCGCTTCCGGACGAGGCGTTTTTCGCTGATCACTCCGATCGGAACTTCCGCATTCGCTTACCGGCGGCTGGCGAGTACGCTAACGAGTTCCGGTCTCTGGGGCCGCATGAGGAAGGTCGGCGCCGGGTTATCGTTTCGCGGGTACCGTTCGGGATTGCGTCGATGTCAGGGATCACACTGATGCCTATCCCGTTTCTGGCGTTTGCGGACGAAGAGATCGCTGACCGGGATGACGTACTATCGCCGATCTTTCGTGGCATCCTGGAGAAGGCTGGTGCTGACATTGGTATTCTCGGGCCGGCAAGGGGGTGGTGATGTGGAGTTTTGCGACCAATCCGATGCTGACGGTGTCTGGTGGGCCGGTATTGCCGCCCAAACCGACGTGCCAGTGTCAGCATAACGGCGAACCGGCATCTCGGCCTCACGAGCATTCCGTCTATTGCGCATTTTACCGAGCGCATGGTCAGGCCCTCGGCTCGGTGTGTTTCGAGCCAGGAGATCCTGGGTATGATGAGGCGATGGCCCTCAAGCGGAAGGTTGGTTGATGCTGTTTTTCATGGTGTGTGCCGACGAGATCAAAGGGGCGGCGGAGTGTCTGTCGCGGGGCTGGACTCAGGTCGGGGTCGCGCGGTTCTTCACGTCTGATCGGGACGACGTGCGTCTAGTCCGCCGGTTCACCGACATGGCGTTGCTTCCTGGTGGGACGTGGCTGATGGCAGCGCGGGACTATGCTAGCAATCCAGAGCGCGAGCATTTCTATAAACTGATCGAGTTGGGAGCGGCAAAATGGGTGAATGGCGAGGAGCCGCGGGTGGAGACGGAAATCTTGACGTACGAGATACCGACACCGGCCCCGTTCAACCCGCCGCTAAGCCGGGACCGACTGAGTGGCGATCGCCGTGGTCAAGGACCGTCGCGTCGCTAGGTCACGATCCAGCGACTAACGAGCTGCATGTGGTTTGGTCGAACAATGGCCGCCGCAGTGTGTACGCTGGCGTCACCGCTGATCATGCGAACGAGATCATGAACGCGCCCTCGACCGGGGCTGCGCTGCATTCGCTGCGCCGCGCGCCCGATCTGCACCCGCATCGGTATCATGATCAGGGTTGAGTTTAATGGGAAGGCACCAACGAAACGACCATTCCACCGCCGCGGGATATGAACTTCCTTGGCTCAGGCTCCAAGCTGGGTGCGGTTATGTGGCATGGCAGGGCGATTGGGTGCCTATCTGTCTTAGGGTCGGTCCCGATCAGTACGTTCCTATTGCCAGGATTTCCGCCGAACAGATGTCGGAGATCCGGGCCAAAGAAGACTCATCTATTGCTGGCCCGATTTTAGGGCTGCCGACGATGGCGGCGTTGGTAGGGGATCGCTTAGAGTTTTACCCCACTCCTGTTAAGGCGTACGATATCGTGCAACTGCCGACCAAGAGTCTTGTGGATGCCTGATCTCGCCGACGCCTTCACCCGCATGGCCGCGCGCATCCGGGCGATTCAGCCGGAGGACTTCAACGGTGCGCTGGTCTTGGTGGCCCCGGACGGGACCGAAATAACCTTGATGATGCAGGGCACCCGCGACGAGGTGGTGTTCTGGTCGACGGCCAAGAGCAAGATCGAGATCGCGGCAACTGACTTTGCGCAGCGCGCCAGCGCGCCGGTGTTCGGTCAGTACGGGCGTTGATTAAAACGCTCATCGCTCGTAAATAGCGGGCGTGCTATCGAAAAGAGTCCTCACCCCATCTCGCCCCGGCGTTGCGTCGCGCCGCAAGATCCGCGCACCAGAGCCCGATCCTGAGCTAAATCTAGGCTGGAATCCTCAGAAAGTCGCCGCGTTCGAGAAGGCGTTCTGGGAATTTGCCAGCCATGTCCGAATCAATTCCAAGGAAAAGGGCGGCAATTACCCGATTATCCGCGGCCTCTACGAGGGGCAGAAGCGCTTCATCCGGGCATTGTTTAATGGCCTGGCTGAAGATAAGCATGTCATCAAGTGCCTCAAGAGCCGGCAGCTCGGCATGTCGACGATCGTTGAGCTGTTCACGGTGTTCTGGCTTGGCATCCATGATGGCATGCTTGGTGGTTTGGTCTTTGACACCGGGCCGCACACTGCCGGCGCGCGCAACCGCATCAAAAACTTAATCGACAACCTTCCCGCCAACTACAAATTTCCCAAGGTTGTTGCCAATAATCGAGATGGGCTTAGCCTGTCAAATCAGTCTAGATTGATATTCATGTCGGCTGGCGTTCGAGAGACATCAAGTTCCGGTACACTTGGACGATCGGAAGGTCTTAACTTCCTGTGGGGATCGGAAATCTGTAGCTGGGTTAACACTGAAGGCATTACCGCTCTCAAGAACTCTCTCTCGGACAATTATCCAGATCGCCTTTACATCTGGGAGTCGACGGCGCGCGGCTTTAATTCCTGGCACGACATCTGGATGGAGGCCAAGGGCAACGAGATCGAGGAAGTCGCCTACTTCGCCGGCTGGTGGTCGAAGGATGACCAGCGCATCCTGCGGGGGACGCCACAGTGGAAGGTTTATGGGATCGAGCCGCCGAGTGAAGCCGAACTGCGGCGGATGCGCCACGTCAAGGAACTCTACGACTTCGAGATCGATCAGGAGCAGCTAGCCTGGTATCGCCGCTATATAGACCCGTCGCGTGATCGGGACGATGACGAACCCGAGGACGGCTACGCGATCCAGGATCAGCCCTGGGTCGAAGACGATGCTTTCCAGCAGTCCGGCTCCCCGTTTTTCCGCGCCGATAAGCTCACGGTCGCGAGCCAAGCGTCCAAGAGCATTAAATACAAGCCATATCGGTTTTGGCCGGGCGATTCGATCATTAGTTGCGACATTCAGCCGTCCAGAACCTGGAAAGAGGTCGAACTCAAAGTCTGGGAAGAGCCGGTTTCCGAGGGCTGCTACGTCGTCGCGGGTGACCCAGCCTACGGTCGTAACGAGTTCAACAACAATTCATGCGCTCAAGTGCTGCGCTGCTACGCCGACGCCGTCGAGCAGGTGGCGGAATATACGTCGGCGATCATCGAACCTCAGCAATTCGCGTGGCTGCTGTGGACTTTGGTGGGGTGGTACGGCTCCGCGCACCAGAGCCAAGTAATGACAACCTGCGAATTGAACGGCTCCGGCGAGGAGGTTTTGAGGCAATACAATATTACGAGAGCCTTGCTGCGTGATGGCTACCTGCGAACCGCAGCCAGGGAAGCCGGTATCAATAACATCTTCCACAACGGCAAGATGTACGTCTACAGTCGAAGCGACAGCATTAGCACTGGACATAACTTCTGGTGGAAGACCAGCTCTCAGCTTAAAGTCCAGATGATGGACGGTCTACGCGGGTACTTTCACAACGATGTCGTGACGATCAGATCGTACGACGCCCTGGAGGAGATGAAGACGATTGCCCGTGAGGGCGACAAGATCGCGGCGCCTTCCGGCAAGCGCGACGATCGCAATTCCGGCTTGGCCTTTGGGGTTCGCGCTTGGGAGGAGCATCTTCGCCGCCATCTGGCTAGGGCCAACCGCACCCGCGAGGCTGATCGTATCCGACGGGCCGGCTCAGCCGTCGATGTGATGGCGCTGTTCCAGAAGAACTTGCTTGAGGACATGTTCAAGCGTAAGGCGGCAGGCCGGCAGGCGGCTCGGATCGCGTCGATGCAACGGCCAGGCTTCAGGATGAGGTAGGCATGCCAAGGTTCTCCTACACCGCCGCCGCAAGCGCGGCGAAGTCGCGGTATCAGCACTATCACTGCTCGGCTTGCGACGGGATCTTCAAATTCTTCCATGCAAGTTCCGATTCGCCGCCGCCTGATTGCTGCCAACTTTGCGGCGCGGTGCTGGACGAGGAAGCCGAGCCGGTCTTCGTCCCGAAGGCTCCAGGTATCCGCAAGAACCTGATCGTCATGTCGGAGAACAAAGTCTATCGCCAGATGGAGGCGTCGTCGATCCAGCGGGCGAAGGAGGCAGCCGATGTTGCCGGGGTATCTGAAGCCGAGATGTCACACATCAAGATCACCAACATGCGTGAGGCCGGAGAGATGCGAGAGGGCGATACCGCCGCGATCATGCCAGCGACCAACACCGTCGCCCAGGTCATGCAGCAGCATCCAAACATGACGGGGTTCAACACCCAGCAGCCAGGGTCTCAATATGCTCTCGGCCGTCCCGACGCCGGGGCGCACGCGCTCACCAACATCGTGAAGCCGAACCATGCCGCCGTCGCTGGACGGCTGACGGCGAACGGACAGATAAGGCCGCGTCAGTGATCATCCCTCGCTCACAAAGGGCGAGAAACAAGCTCGCCGAGATGATCGTCGTCAAATGCCATTCCTCGCGCGGTCATCGCGAATCGGCATATCGTATCTACGGGCAATGGATCGAGCGCGGTTGGGCGTCAGACGACGGCGCTGGTGGCTTGGCCCTCGCCAACCTGCTTTACAGCCATACCGACCGCTTGGCGGCCCACCTCTACAGCCCGATCGAGCTATTGTTTGCAATATCGTTCGAGGAGCGCCTTAAAAAGGATTGGCTGGAGCGCGGTCAGGTCGGCGGACGAGCTATTACCGACGAGTGGGTGTCGAACGACATTGACCTGTTGTTCGGGGCCGGGGTGAAGCCGGCGGTTGACTATGGTGCCTGTATTCTCAAGCAACTCGTCGGCCAGCGTCCTGATGATAATGGCCATCTGCAATTCGAGTACCACGGAGCCCGGCTCGTGATGCCGCAAATGTTTGGCGTCATGAACGAAACGATCAACGATCTCGACAAGCAGGAAGCCTTCGTCGAGACGATGATGCTGAACGAATGGGAGGTATGGCGGCGTATCAGGCACCTCCCGGACGCTGAAAAGCTCATGAAGCGCATCAAGTCCAATTCGGAAAAGCAGTCAGGGGTATCGCCGCCGACTTCGTTCATGCACCAAGTTCTGTCGACGGCGGTTTTAGAGTTGTCTCCCGCCGCCGCCGGCCAGCCGCGCCCTGGTGGATGGGTGCAAACCGGAGGGGGCAATAACTATCCGAACGCCGGCCCTCAAGTCGACCTGGACCTCTACCCCGTCGAGGAAATCACCGTGTGGGACGACGATTCCGGTGATTGGACGACGCTGGTTTGGATGCAGCCCGATATCCTGATCTCGCCGCTCAGCCGCCCGATCAACATGTGCGTTCCAGGGCATCACCCCTATACCCTGATCCAAGCTAATTTCGAGCCTGGCTATTTCTGGGGCCGCTCCGAAGTGGCCGACCTGATGCAGCTCCAGGCGTGGCTGACCACACATTTGTCCGACATCAACAAGATCATGGGCCAGCAATTCGACAAGTTTATCGCCTACTCCGGGGCCGACGGGATCAACGCCGAGGAATACGCGATGCAGAAGGCGCAGGGCTTCGTCAACCTCGGTGCTGGCGGCAATGCGGTCGACCTGACCGCGCGGATGCCGGAAAACGCCTTGCCGCTGATCCGGGAGATCATTTCCTTGATGGAGCGGGTGTCGGGCTTTCCGCCGATCATGTCCGGCGCCGGAGAATCTGGTGTGCGGTCGGATGTGCACGCCAACACGCTGATGAAAACCGGCTCCCCCCGGCTGCGTGACCGGTCACTGCTGATCGAGCGGCAATGTGCTAAGGCCGGCGCGCTGACGTTGGCGGTCCTGGCCGCCAAGGGGACTACGGTCTACTGGACTGACGCAAACGACGAGTTGACCGACTTCACCTTGGCCCAAATGGTCGAGATGAACGCCCGAGTTTCGGTCGATTCGCACTCATCATCGCCGATTTATCACGACGACCATTTGCAGCTAGTGGCGTTCCTGCTGAAGTCGGGCGCGCTCGACCCGATCTCGGCTCTGGAGATGGTCAACATCCCGAATCGGGATCTGGTGATTGCTCGCGCCAAGGAGCGGATGGCGCAGCAACAGGCGCAATTACAGAAGTTGGAGCAGGAAGACCCTGAGGCTTACGCGAAAGTTATTCGTGGGACGGGTCACAAGCGGGCGGCATGAGTTCTTTTTCGTACTCAATGTCGTCTAGTATTTTGGAGAATACTTCCGTAGCGGAGGAACGGGTCAGCCCCATTTCGTCTGCTCCAGCCATTCGTTAACCTCGTGACGGTAGTAAATATTCCGACCGACTAGCCGGCGGTAGGGTGGTCCGACTTTGGCCTTGCGCCATTCGTTTAGAGTCCACTCCGTGACATGCAACTCGGTGGCGAGCTGTTTCGGTGTCACGAATTCGATCTGTTGGACCTTTGCTTCTCCCATGCGATCCACATAAAGCATCCGCCGGCTTTCATCAACCATCTTGCTCCAAAAGTCTCGCGGGTCTCTTGGATTGCCGTCCGGGCTCGTCTCGCAACCGCCTAGCGGGGGCTCCCGGCAGTGTGCAACTGAGAGATGGAGCATTGCAATGCTTACCTTCGAAAAGCGCGAACGGCGTATGCGTCGCAGCCACAAGCGCCGCTAAATGCCTGACATGCCGATAGCCCCAGGGGCGCCTTCTCCTGGCGGTTCGCCATCACCAGCCGCGCCAGCTCAAGCCACAGGTTCGAGTCCCGCGCAGATGCCGGTGGCAAATCGCGGGAATGAGGAGATGGCCCTGCTGGCCATCGGCATGCACGCTCATCAGATTTCCCAACTGGTCACCAAGCTCCCATTCGGGTCGGATCAGCAACGGGACATTTCCGACGCGGTTAACAAGATCGCGAAACACGCCAAGCCCCAGGACGCGCCGTCTGGCGTCCAGAAGACTCAGGCCGACGCCATGCAGCTTGCCGCGCGACAAAACGCGATGCGGCTGCAAGCGATGCGGCAGCAGCAGATGCAGGGCGCGGCCGGGGCCGCCGGAGCACAAGGCGCACCTGCGGGAACTGCCGGCGGCACGCCCGCAATGGCCGCGTAACCTCACGGAGATCGTTATGAATATTTTCCAAGACACCACCCAGCGGATGCCCAAGTCGGACTCGCAGATCAAGAAGATCGACTTCACGCAGTCGCAAATCGGCGGCCGAACCGACCACATCCCGACGCCCAACAAAGAGGGCGACATGGCGATCCGCCACGTCCCGAATGCGGGCACCACGAGGTAGATAGGCCATGGTTGAGATCGACGAGGCTCAACTTGCCAGCTATCGGCAGCTTGCCGGGTTTGTCCAGACCGCTCTGAATAACCCGAAGACGCGCCGCAAAATTCTTGAGGCCGACAAAGCTCTCAACCCTGACAAGGCCATTCCAGAACTCGATGCTGCCGATCCACTCCACGAGGAGTTGAAGGCGCTTCGCGAGGACATGCAGAAGGACCGCGACGAGCGCGCCAAACGGGAAGCCGAAGAGGCCGACAAGAAGACCAAGGCAGATTGGGACCACCAGTGGTCGCGCGGCCAGCAAAAATTGCGAGACCTTCGGGTATCCGATGAGGCGATCAGCGAAATCGAGAAGCTGATGGGCGATCGGAATATCGTCGATCACGAGGCCGGGCTCGCGCTGTTCGAAAAAATGCACCCGACACCGCCGCCGGTCATGAACGGCTCGTCACGCTTCGGCTGGTTCGACGGCGCCGAGAAAGACGCGCCCGACACTAAGTTGCTCCTCGATCAGCAATACGACGAATTCCTGGGTCAGGCGATCGACAAAGCCCGCGCCGATTTCCGCGCTACCGGGCAGTAAAAGGAATCATAGGCTATGCCGCTTCCCGGCCAGGGTGTCGTCCCTACAGGTAACTTGTACTTGGAACTGACTTCCGTAGTCAGGCGCGCATTCGTCCCAGTCCTATTTGTCCAGCTATATTATGCGGCCCCGTCGCTGTTCTTCTTCATGGGCGGTGCGGAGAAAGCTGCGGGCGGCTTGAGCCAGGTGACGATCCCGATCCAGGGCCAGTCGATGGTCCAGGGCCAATTCACCGGCCCGGCTGGCGGGTTCAATGCGCCGCAGATCATTCCGGCGATCCAGAACGCGCAGTTCCCGTTGGTCTACTGGGTGGTCCCGGTTCCGCTGTACTTCGGCGAGCGTGTGTTGCAAGCGACCGATACGGTGATCTCGACCGTCAAGGCTCGCATGAACGACGTGTGGAACGTCACGGTTCAGAACATCGCCCGGCTGATGTTTCTGAACAACAACACGCAGACGAATACGCTGCTGCCCAACAGCATGATTGACGCCTTTGACGATGGCACGAATGTCGCGGTTTACGGCGGCATTAACCGCCTCGCACCAGGAAATCAGTCGTGGAAGGGACAGTATTACGTAGCCGCCACCGGTGCGGGTTTACCCGGAACCGCCGGCTATACCCGCACGACGATGTCGAACCAGATCCTTCAATCGACCGACAAGGCTGGCGGTGAACCGCCAACATTCGGTTTGATGAACCCCGGCGATCTGGCGACGCTGAATGCCGATTTCATCGGGATCGAACAGCAGTTCGTCAGGCCCGGCAACGAATACTCGATGGGGACTGCGGTGCGGTCCTCATTCCCGAACCTCAACGTCTCGGGGGTTCCTATCTTCGCCGACCACTTCTGCCCGCAGGGCACGGTGCTGTTCCCGAACAGCAAGTACACAAAAATGTACATGTCCGAGGATGCGGCGTTCGACTTCTCCGGCTTTTACCCGCTGATCCCGCTCGGCCAGATGGGACAGCAAGGTGTTGTGGTCCTTGGCTACAATCAGATTACAAGTAAATGTGTCTCGAACTCAATCGTTACGGGTGTCGGGAACCCTGCCTTCAGCAATCCGATTTGATGAGCGGGAGTTAGCTCACAATGCCTCAGAGTGACATTGGCGTCGGGCCATTTCCCGCTCCGCAATTTACCTATCCTCTTGAGTATAGCGGCGTCCCAAATACAGTAGGGACCAATAAGATTTCCTTATCGCCGGCGATGGCGTGGTACATCCCGCGCGGAAAATATCAGCTTTCCGTCACAGGGACAGTGTCGGCGTTGCAGTGGTACGATCCGATACGTCAGGAGTGGGTCAATCTGCTTGGCCCCGGAGCCGCTTGGCAGACCGAATATTTTAGCGACGGCACCAACTTCCGCGTCGTAAACCTGTCAGACAGTTGGTACACGGGTATCGTTACCACGCCGGGCACCGGCTATGTCCAGGGTTCGACCACGGTTACGGCCGGCACGGGAAATTCGACGTGGCAGCCGATCGTCGGCGGCGCACTCGGAACGTTCACGACCAACAGCGGTACGGGGTTCTTCGCCGGTACCGGCTTCACCAAGCCGCCGATCGTCGTCATTGCCGCTCCTCCGGCCCCCGGCATCGCCGCCACGGCGACTGCCGCTCTTTCATCCGGGGCGGTTGGGACCGTGACGATCAGAACGGCCGGTGCCGGTTATACGTCGATTCCGCCTGTCTATTTGTTCCCCGACCAGACCGATCCGGCGTGGCTGTCTGGTGCCGCAAATCTTTGGTCTCCGAATCCGGGCCTTGTCACGGTGGCCCTGACAGGTGCCGGGACTATCACTGGGTTGCTGCTCGTCAACGCCGGGCAGCTTCTGACCACGGCGCCCACGTTGACTGTCGCTGGCGTCGGCAGCTCGGCGGTCGTGACAACCAGTCCGGCGACGGTGGTTGCGGCTGCGAACGACGTTCTGACTATCATGCCCTGCTGATCGGCTTCTAGCGGGGGGATCGCCCCGCCGGACGACCACGGAGGCGAGATCATGCTGACGGCATACCAGACAGCAGTCCAGCAATTGATCCAACTGGTCCCGTCCGGCCTAATACCGACGCCGACGCTGACCAGCTACATCAATACCGCCAGGATGCAATTGGCAGCCGACGCTGAGTGTATCCGTGGCCAAACGTTTTTACAGTTCGTAATTGGCACGCAAACATATTCGTTTTTGTCATTAAATTTCCCGGCGGGCGTGGCTAACGTAATCGCCGTCCGAGATGGATTTGTAGTTGGCTCCGCGAATCCTTTAGAGTTCCGGTCATGGGAATGGTTCGCTGCATATTATTTGACGACCACAGTGCCGGGAACGCCTTCGATCGTGGCCCAACAAGGACAGGGTGCCTTAGGGACGTTGTTTTTCTATCCTACGCCCGACGTAACCGCTACGGCGATCTTTGATGTCGTTTATCTGCCGGTCGTCTTGGTCGACGACACGACTCCCGAGGTCATCCCGGCCTTGTGGACGGACGCTGTGCCGTTCTATGCAGCGTGGCTCGCAATGATGCAGCTTCAGCGTCAGGCTGACGCACACATTATGCTGACCCGCTATCAGGAATTAGCGCTTCGGGGCCGGCAAGAAGCGACCCCGACGGTGCTGCCGGACAACATGCCGGGCGGGCCAGGGGCGCGCGTTGCGACGCTTAAGACGACGCTGACGGCGACGCCGCAGCAACCCGGCGGGGGGCGTTGATGCTGATCTCTTATCAGCAAACCACTCGTCGTCTCATGCTGAATGATCAAACGTTCGCGAAGGTAAATGACTTTGATCTAAAAGATTGGATCAACGTAGCGCGGAATCAGGTCGCTGGTGAAACCGAGTGTTGCCGTGCGCAGGTGCCTTTAACGCTGGTTCCGAGTCAGCAAGTTTATGCATTCTCCACGATTGCTATGCCTAGCGCATCGTATCAAGGCGTTATAGCCGTTCGTCTTGGATTTATTGGTAGTACACGGCTAGATTTTCGATCGTTCGAATGGTTCTCTGAATTTTATTGGGAATCCGGTGCAGTTGGGCAGCCTGTACGAATGGCCCAACAGGGCCAGGGGACGCTTGGGTCTCTATATTTTGACCCCGTGCCGAACGCATCATTCCTTGTGTCGCTAGATACGGCGACCTTACCCGCCCCTCTCGTGGATGTCACGAGTGATGAAATAATTCCGGCGATCTGGACCGACGCCGTTCCCTATTTTGCCGCCTATATGGGGTTTCTCCAGCAAGGAGATAAAGCGGCGGCCGATGACATGTTTGCCCGCTATACGGCATTCGTTGGGCGCGGGCGCACTGCGGCGACGCCGTCGGTCCTGCCGGATTACCAGCCTGACGGCGCGGCGGCAAAACAGAGCATGCCGCCCGCTAGGCAACAGGTTTCCCAGGCAAGGCCGGCGTGATGCTGACCGCCTACACACAGACCGTCGTGCGGCTGATGCTGAACGATCAATCGTTCAACAAGGTCAATACCTACGATCTTCATGATTGGATCAACGTAGCGCGGAATCAAGTCGCCGGAGAAAGCGAGTGCGTCAGGGCTCAGGCGTCTTTAGCTACGACATCTGGCGGACAAGTGTACCCGTTTTCAGCCCTAGCCATAACTGGTCAGGGATACCAGCAGGTCATCGCGGTCAGGATGGCGTTTATCGGGTCGGAAATGTTGGATTTTCGCCCGTTCGAATGGTTTGCGGCCTTTTATTGGAATTCCGGGAGCTCGGGATCTCCGCTGCGAATGGCTCAGCAAGGCCAAGGCGCCGATGGGACGCTGTACTTCGACCCGGTTCCGAACGCCGTTTTCGCGATTTCTCTGGATGTTGCCGCCCTTCCGATCCCGCTGGTTGACGACGCGACGCCAGAGGTCATTCCGCCGCTGTGGACCGACGCCATTTCCTATTACGCTTCCTACATGGGATTCCTTCAGCAAGGGGACGCCGGAGCCGCTGATGGCATGTTCTCGCGGTATCAGGCGTTTATGGCTCGGGCCCGGGCGGCAAGCACTTCGCCTGTCCTCCCCATAACCCAGCCGACTGACCAGCGGAAGCCGGCGCCTCCGACTGACGTTCGTGGGACGGCGTAATGCTGACAGCCTACCTACAGACAGTCAGAAGGATAATGCTGAACGATCAGCGATTCGAGAGAGTAAACAACTTCGATCTCGTTGATTGGGTCAACATCGCGCGCGGACAGGTAGCTGCTGAGAGCGAGTGTATCCGCGTCTATTCGACGCTGGCGGTCGACGACACGGCGCAGCAGTACCCATTTTCGGCGGTCGTCTTCCCGGCGGGTACGGCTGGGGTCGCTGTCGTTCAGGCTGTCCGGGACATTACGTGGAAAATTGCGGGGGGGCGGAAGAAGGTCTACTCGCGAGAGTGGGAATGGTTCAACCGATACGTCCTATCGACCCCAGTTCCGGTTGCAGGCTCGCCAAAACATTGGGCTCAGTACGGACAGGGCACGCAAGGCACACTCTTCCTTAACCTTCTCGACACATCGTACAGCCTGTTTCTCGATACCGTCTGTCTGCCGTCACCGCTGAAATCCGATGCGGACCCGGAGGCATTGCCTGGTCTGTGGACGGATGCGGTGCCCTATTTCGCGGCTTACATGGGATTCTTGCAGCAGGGCGATAACGAGCGCTCGGACAGCATGATGAAACTCTACGGCGTATTCATGCAGCGAGCGCGAGACGGGGCGACTCCGAGTGAGCTTCCACATCAATTCGCGGGCGTCCCAGATCCTACGGTCGGCAACAAGCTCGGCATTCAGCAAAGAAGGACGGCGGCATGAAGTATTTTAAGACTTACCTGTTTGTCGCCGCCGGGCTGGTTGCCGCCGGGACCGTATACGCCCAGACGATATACCAGACCAAGACCTCCCTTGATGGAACGGAATATCTTCCGGTCGCAGTTTCGGGTGGGACGCCGGTCAAAGGCTTGTACGCAACGACAGCCCAGATCAAAACCTATGTTGGCTCAGCCGCGAGCGGCCTTTCGGGCATGACGCTCGGGCAAGTTCCGATCGCCGCAACCGCTTCCACGGTTACGTCGAGCAAGCCAACCGGTACGACCGGCAACAGCACGATCATCCAAACGGGTTCTGGCGGAACGGTAGATCCAACGATTTTGCCGGCGGCCTCATCGGGAACTTCGGGGGCAGCCCGTGGCGACGGAACCACGATTACGACAGGAGCTGGCGGTGTGCTGACGGCGACCGGCGTCACTCCGGCGCTAACTATCCCGACAAGTTCGATCGCGACCCTTGGGACGACGTGTACGTCGGGACAGACCGGACTCGTGTATCTCGTGACAGATGCGGCGGCCGTTCCGGTCTACAACGCAATTGTAGCTGGCTCGGGGACGACCGTGTTGCTCGCCCTTTGTAACGGGACGAACTGGGTCAACCATTAAAAGCCAATGCTTTACGATTATCTAAAACAGACTGAGGGGTTCTTGCGGGACCGTAGCCAGCGGCTCCTCAACACCGAAGATCTCGTGGCGTACATCAATCGCGCTCGTCGCGATCTCGCGCTCCGTACGCAGTCGATCCGCCGTCTGCCACCGGTGTCTGGGCAAATCGTGAAAATTCAGGTGACTGCTCCCGGCTCCGGGTACACCGCGCCGCAAGTCACGATCTCGGGGCCTGACTTTCCTTCGGGCGCCATCCCGTTTCCGGGCGGCGCTCAGGCGATTGCTGTCGCGCAGCAAATTGGGGGCCAGATCAGCGATGTCAGTCCGTCGTTCGGCGGTTATGGGTATTTTCAGCCGACCGCGACCATAAGCGATCCGACCGGCTCTGGCGCAACCCTGTCGTGCCAAGTGTCGCCGATCCTGACCGTCAATCCGTTTCAGGAAATCTACAATTTCTCTGACTTCCCGCTCGACGAGTTCCCCGGCGTAAAGTCAGTATTCTCGATCTTCTCCGGGTCGATCATCTTTAATAACTTCCGGTATATGCTACTGAATTACCCTTGGACACAGTATCAGGCGCTGTTACGGAGCTACCCGCAACAATACTACTATGTTCCGACGGTCATGAGTCAGTACGGCCAGGGAATTTCTGGCTCGATGTATCTATACCCGCTTCCAAATGCCCTTTATCAGTGGGAAGCGGATTGCTTGTGCTTGCCGTCTGACCTTGAGGATGACGAGGATTTTGAGGCTCTCCCCGACCCGTGGACGGACGCTGTTCCGTACTTCGCCGCGCACATGAGCTATCTGGAGCTGCAAAACTTCAATATGGCGCGAGGTATGCTAGAGCTGTACCAGCAGATGACGAGCAGGTACAGCTCTGGGGCGAGACCGAGACTTCTAGTAAATCCCTATGGGCGCAGTTAATGTCTGAGCGGGGCGGTCTGCCGGGTGCGGCGCAGCCAGTACCAGGTCTCCCAAATAGCTTCCTGCCGATTACGATCGAGGGGTTTTCCGGCCTCAACACCAAGCAGGATCGGCCGGCGATCAAGGACAGCGAGCTGTCCTGGTGCGACGGCTGGATGCCTATAGCGCCAAACATGCTTAAGGTTCTGCCGGGGACGGGGCCGATCTTCTATACGTCGGGTACGCCGGGCGACATCGTGTGGTTCGGCTTCGGCAATGTGGGCGTTCAGTCGTACCTGTTTGTGCTGCATACTGACGGGTCGATGACTGCGGTTACGGTCTTTGCTGGCGTCGCGACCCAGATCATGCCGCCGGGGACGATCACAAATCCGACATCCATTCTAGGCTTCTCGCAGTGGGGCAGCCTCTACATTATTTTCTCTAAAGACCAGACCAACGGCTATTGGCTTTGGGACGGCTCAAGTCTTTTTACGTCCGGCACGGCTGGACCGATCGTCGATATTCTGGACGGTGGGTCTGGGTATACGTCGGTTCCGGGCGTGAGTGCGATAGGTGGCTCGGGAAGCGGCATCGTTTTGACCGCACAGATCGATAATGGGGCGGTTTCTCTAGTCACCGTCAACAATCCGGGCTCGGGCTATCAGGTCGACGACCGGCTCGTTGTAATCTTTGCTGGCGGCAACGGGACCACTACACCGATCGGGACAGCCAACATCAGTGACGGGGTTATCACAAGCACGTTTTTGCAATCCGGGGGATCGGGATACCAAAGCTCTGGCGGCGTTCAGACCCCACCGACCGTCGTTATCACCGACGGCACCGGCAGCGGCGCGTCTATCGTCGTCAACGGCATGGCCGGCGGCATCGTCACGTCGCTGCAAATCGTGTCGGGCGGCAGCAATTACTCGGCGCCGACGCTCGGTTTCACGGGAGGTGGCGGCTCTGGCGCCCAAGCGCTCGCTTTTGTCGATCAGGGGGTCATCACCAGCGTTACGATCACGACGCCGGGCTCGGGGCTTCAATCGACGCCTACTGTAGAATTTGTCGGGGCTACGGGCGCCGGCGCCGCCGCAATAGCGACGATTGGAGCTGGCGGCGCGGTCACTCAGGTTCAGGTGCAGGCTGGGGGCAAGGGATACACGAACCCGACGTTAGTCGTGTTCTCGGGGGGTAATGGCCCAGCGGTGGCGACGTTGAACTTAATGCCGTTCGGAGTTTCCGGGACAACGGCTGAAGTATATCAGGGGCATGTCTGGGTTGGTAATGGCGGTGCGGTCGCGTCATTCCCCCCCAGGGGGCGCGTAATCTTCTCGGCGGGCGGAGATCCGTCAGACTTCGGGGATGACGGCGGCGCCTTCGTTGATACGAACTCGTTTGCCAGGGTTGGCTACTTTTCGCTGCACCAGACCAACGGATTTTTGTATCTAGTCGCCGATTCGTCACTCGATTACGTCTCTGGTGTCACGACGACTTCGACTTCGACAACAGCAACGACAACCTTCAACAATCAGAACGCTGACCCGCAGATCGGGTCGCCTTGGCCATCGAGTTCGACCGTTTACAGCCGGAATCTCGCGTTTGCCAATGTGATTGGCATTCACATCTCGCTCGGTGGTGCCGTTACGAAAGTGTCCTATCCACTAGATGGCATCTACTTTTCGACGGCGCTGTCCGAGCCTGATTATCCGTCTGCTGTCGCGCAGATTTTCGGTAATACCGTTTATATGCTGTTGATCCCGATCGCAGACCCAATCCTGGGTATGACGGTTAATAAACTGCTTCTGTGGGACGGTAACAGCCCATCGAAGCCGTGGTTTACCTCGCAGCAGGATCGTAATCTGACCTATGTATCGACGTTCGTAGACTTTAACTCTGCCCCGCAGGCGTGGGGAACCGACGGGACTCATGTATTTTCTCTCTTTGAGCAACCGTCAGCGGGATTCACTAAGACGTTTCAATCAAAGTTGTTCTCAAACCCGGCGTACTGGATGACCAAGACCGCGAACGAGCTATTCGGCGTTATCGAGAACCAAGGGGCGCCGATGACGATTACGGTCGACAATGAGTTGGGCGTGGGCTCTGGAGGTGGCTCGGTCAGTGTCCTTGCGTCCTCGGATGAATTCAACGTGTTTGGCCCCATCCCCTGCGGTCAGAATGGCAGCCTTATCGGTGTCACGGTTTCGACGACTGCCGGTGCGGCGACGGTGATGTCGCTGACGATCATCGAGCAAGAGGAGGCAACAAGGGTCTGATGGCGATCGGTACGCTTTTCGCCTTGCCCGGCAGCGCCGAAGATTGGCTGCAATTCAGCTTCGCGAACGCCGACTCGCATATCAAGATCGCGGCGGCCATTCAGAAAAAGTACGGGATGCTGATCCCGACCTATCCGCTAGATCCGATCCCGTGGGAAGATTTTCAGCGGCTGATCGCCAACCCGGTCTGGCTCTACAACCACCAGAACTCGCACAACGCCCAGGACGGCATCCTCGGCATCCAGGGGGCTGACTACACGACAGGAGATTTGAGCCGCCGCGACGAACTCGACAATTTCATCCGGTTGCATGGAAACGAGCATTTGCTGGCCGAGACGATGTTGGGGGTAACATGATAGGCAGCAAGGTCCGTGTCACCCAAGTTTGGCAACCCACGAAAGCCCCGGCGCCGAATTGGGATTATGACCCGTGGGCTCCCAAGGGGCCGGCGCCGCCGCTTCCCGCAGTCGATTTTGGCGCGGTGGTGCGGCTGTCGGCACAAACGCTGCCCGGTTGGCGTGACCATCTGCTCAAGCGCATCCCCGAGGTGTGGCCGGCGATGACGGTGCAGCGTGCCGAGATGCGCGTTCGCGAATTCATGACCATGCCGGACTGCATGTTCGCCCACAACAACGAGGCGATCGGCCTCGCTAGGTCGGAATCAGACCCGATGGATGGAGCGGTCATCATCCGGCAGATATTCATGTTCTCGACAGCGAAGCGGCACCGGTCCTGGGCCGCGATGCTTCGCGTCTACCGCCACATCGAGGCATGGGGCATAAATCTGCGGGCCGTACGCTACGAGCTGGAGGGTGGTTCCGACATGGACCGGGGTAACCTGGTTGATCGGTGCCGCGCGTATTACTATGACGGAGCGCACCGGGATTTGAGGCCAAAGAAATGATCATCGAACGGGTCACGTCGGCCAACCGGATCAACGCGATCCTGAACCACCCGGCTGTCCGACCGGACGTGGCGGATATAGCCGCTGGCGTGATCGATATGTCAGAGAAGATCGTCGGGACCGAGAATGTTTGTCTCATCGGTGAGTACGGGGCGTTTTTCTGCTTCAAGTTCTTTACTGGCACGTACGAGGTCCACACGCAAATCCTGCCGGAGGGACGCGGCGTATGGGCGAAGCAGTTCGCCGTGGCCGGCGCTCATTACATGTTCACCGCGACCGATTGCGTCGAGATCCTGACCCGTGTCCCCGAGGGCCATGTGGCGGCAGCCGTGCTGACCCGATCAATGGGGTTCCGGGTGCAGTTCTCGACGCCACCTGAATGTCTATTTCGGGGGAGGCGGGTGCCGTGCACGATCTACGCGCTTACCATCCAGGATTGGGCGATGTCCGTGTCAGACGAGGACGGTGCCATGTTTCATGAATGGCTAAACCGCCAAGTCACCGCCGGTAAACCGCACGATTCAGACCCCGATCACAATCGCATCGTCTCGATCGCGCTCGATATGATCAAGGCCGGGCAGGTCGGTAAAGGCGTGATTTGGTTCAACAGATGGGCGGCCGCGTGCCGCCACGAGGGCATTATCCTAATCGGGTTGGACCCGCCGCGTGTGCGATTTGATGCCGGGATGCTGGTGTTCGAGAACGAACAGATCAGGTTCGAGCCGTGTCATTGAAGCTGTGCGTACCCGCGAGTTCGCATGCAGCGGTCAAAAATCTGCTGTCGCTCAGGTGCCGCGGCGAGCCCGCCAACCAGTCCAAAAGCGTCGGCGACTCTCGTCTCGTTCATCATCGCGTACGCGCAGGCGCGCTTGGCCTCGCGTACGTCGCCGAGTGTCGGAGTGCCAGCAACAGGGAAATACGGGGCAGCGCAGCCCGAGAGCAGCAACAGCGCGGCGACAGCGGCCTTTTTCATCCGTCGCATATGTGCTGCCGGATGCGGCCGGTCAATCCCGCGCGGAAGGAAGTATGATGATAGGCCGTGCCGAAAGGTGGGCGCACGAAGGGAATTTCTGCTCGTTTGGCCTCGTGTCCGCCCCACTTGCTGCATTCCTTGCTACTGACGTAGGACTCGGGGCAGGGTTGGCTGGCGGGATAGCGACTGGTTTAACGGGAGCCGCTGTCGGCGCCGCCGGCGGTGCTGGATTGGCGGGGATCGAAGGCAAACCTCTCGGCAAGGGTGCCGAATTCGGAGCAATCACAGGTGGAGTCGCCGGTGGCTTGGGTTCGGCGCTAGGCACCGCTGGCGAGGCCGCTGGCCTTCCGGCCGGGGTGGCTGATGTCGCTGGCCCAGTTGTCGCCGGTGTTGGCGGTGGTCTTGCTGGGGGAGCGGCTACCGGGCAACCGCTTCTTACGAGCGCCTTGGAGGGCGGGGCGACGGGGTTAGTTGCTGGGGTGGCTGGCGCTGGGTCTCCTGCGACGCCCGCGCCGGGGGCATCGTCCGTACCAGCAACCGGCGTCGCCGGGGCCGGTACTTCCGCAGCTAGCGCTGCGCTTCCTGGCGGCGGAGTTCCTGTTTCCGGTGATTTTCTCAACCCCTCGGCGACACTCCCTGCGGGAGCCGGCGGATCATACTTCCAGGGCAGCAGCTTAACGACCAATACTGGCGGTCTGTATAGCTCCGCGCCGCTCAGCGAGACGGTCGGAGCGACCGTCCCTAGCGGCACACCGGGAGGCACGGCCCCGCTCGGATCGACATTGCCGAGTTCTGGGATCGGTGGGTCTGGAACCGATCCCGCCGCCTCTGGGCTGGGGGCCTTTGATGTTTCGGGGAACTCGGTCCCCGTTGGGAGCCCGGCGACTACTGATTCTGCGGGCGGCACAACGGGAACTGGCGGCACTAGGTTGGACTCCATCATCAGTAAGCTGACTAGCAACCCCGGCGTCCTGGTTGGTGCCGGCGCTCTAGGTCTCGATGCGCTCAAGCAGGGTCAGCCGCTCCCCGACGCGACGCAACTCAACAAGATCGGCGCTCAGACACAGGCCGAAGGGAATCAGCTTGCCTCTTACCTGTCTACGGGAACGCTACCGCCGGGGGCTCAGGAATCCGTTAATTTGGCGACGACCGCAGCGAAGGCGCAGGTCAGATCGACGGCGGCGCAACTGGGTCTGAGCGGTTCGACGTGGGAGGCCGACCGCATGAGCCAGATCGATCAGGCGGCGTCGGCGCAAGGCGAGCAAATCGCCCAGCAATTGCTAACGCAGGGAGCCAACTACACCGGCATCTCAACGGGGGTGTTTGAGAACCTTATGAAATCTACGTTGACGCAAGACGAGGACTTCCAGAAAGCATTGGCGACGTTTTCTGCGGGCCTCGCTGGAGCCAGAACCGGAACTAGTTGATGCCAGATGCTGCAACCATACCGCCTGATCAGCTTCAGTATGTCCCTGGCGTAACCGTACAGCAGCCTCCGCCGCTCGGGCCGATAAGGTCCGTCACCGTTCCGAGCCCTGCGCCGCCGCCTTCTCCTCCGTCCCAAGCCGCCGCGCCACAGCCTCCTGCTCCCCAGAGGGACGATACCGGCGGGCGGATACCGCCGGAACAGATCGCCGAGTATTTCGTCGGTAAGGGCCTGACCACTGCGCAAGCGAAAGGAATGACCCGCGCCTTTATGGAAGAGAGCGGCGGCGATCCTGACGCTTTCGATCCGGCGGGCGGTGGACGGGGAGCAGCGGGGATCGCGCAGTGGCGTGCTGCCAGGCAGCAACGGCTGATCGCGCAATACGGCCCCCGACCGACTGCTCGGCAGCAGCTCGACTTCGCATGGCAGGAGCTGAATTCGACCGAAAAGCCGGCATTTGATGCTGTGCGGCAAGCCTCGACGGAAAGTTCCGCTTACGATGCGTTCCGTTCGAAGTTTGAGCGGCCCGGCCCGCCAGCCGGCGAGTTGAGGGCCGGGGCCACGCCGGGGTTCCAGGAATTCATCAAGCGCAATGACGCTACCCAGAAGCAGGAGAGTGATGCGCTGCATGCGCTGATGGCTGAAGCCGATAAGGCCACGCCGGGGTCTCAGGAACGCCAGCAGGCGATGCAGCAGGCGATGGAGCATTCCGAGCGCCTGGCCAGGACATTCGAGGATATCGCCTCGCATCCGCCGACCGAGAAACCTTCGGACGAGATCCAAAGGTTTGGCTCGCTGGCCACGGTGATCGCGTTGTTCGGCGGTCTGTTGTCGAAGCGCCCGCTGACGGCGGCGCTCGGCGCGGCTGGCTCGGCGATGGAGGCGATGAATACCAACAATCACGAGCAATTCGAGCGGTCGTACAAGCAGTGGCATGATCAGACCTCGCTCGTGAGTCAGGCCCTGTCGTTTCAGAACCAAGAGATTAACCAAATCATCGCGAACGAACGGCTGACCGAAAGCGAGCGGCAAGAAAAGCTGAGCAACGTATTTCGGCTGTACGGGATGCAGCATCAGCTCGACCAGGCCGCGCTCGGGAATTGGGTCCAGGTCTATCAGATGACGAATGCGCTGCAAAAGGCGCAGGTCGACATGCAAAAGTCCCTGGCCCAGATCGGCTACTATAACGCCCGCGCCGGTGCGGCGGGAGGTGCTAGCGGCGGCAAGCTGGACACGGGCACCCTGAGCCAGATGGCCGATCAGTACATTGCGGGTGACAAGTCGGTTATTCAGGGCCTCGGTTATGGCAATGCCGGCGCAAGCAATCGCGCCGCGCTCCGTACGGCAATCTCACAAAAGGAGATGGATCGGGCTACGGCCGAGTTTCAGCAGTCGCACGGCGGCAGGCTGCCCACGGATGCCGAGAAAGAGGTCTTGTCACAAGACATCGGACGCCGGCTGGCCGTGGGCATTGCAGAATATGGCGGATTGCAGCAAGCCGAGCGCACCGGATTCGGGCGCGTCGCGCAACTTACGATCGGCGCGCAGGAAGCGAAGCAATTCACGCCGCTCGCGCTGAAAGCATCTGAGAGCGTTGACCGAACGAATTACCCGAACTTCAACAAGCTCCAACTCGCGGTGATGGAAGGGACCGGCAACGAGGACGTGATCAACTTCCTTGAGGCCAATGTCGCCTTGATCGACGCCTATGCCCAGGTGATCGGCCGTGGCAATTCTCAATTGACGGATGCCGCTCGGACACAGGCGACCAACCTGCTCAACACGAATTGGAGCAAAGGGCAGTATGCGACCGGTGTGGCGGCAATCAACCGAGAGATCGACGCGGCCCTGAAGGCTCCCCAGGAGATGCTGCAAACGTTCCGGCAGGGGTTTGCCGGGGGAGAGCACGGGGGCCTGCCTAATTTGTCGGGTGGGTCGAGCGGTTCTGCCCGGCCTGCGTGGGCAACGCAGTCCGCAACCGGGCCGCAGGGCGAGAAAATCTATACCGACGGGACCGCATGGTTCCATGCCGATCATACGCCGGTTCAGTGATGGCTGATCTGCCGCCGCTACCATCGGGGTTTAAGCTGGACAGTGAATCGGCTTCTGCTGGACCGGCTGCGCCGCCCTCTGGCTTCAAATTAGACGCGTCTCCATCGTCGCGTCCTGCTCCAGCAGAGCCACCATCCACTACGGCTGGCGGATTGTCCGCATCCTTTACTAGGGGTCTGGCTCCGATCGCTGCCGGAGCAGCTGTCGGCGGCGTGTTAGGTGGCCCGCCTGGCGCGGCGGCTGGTGCCGGGGCGGCTGGCCTGACCGAGCTTGCGACGGCAATCTACAAGCCGATCGCGAAGCAGATGGGGTGGCCCGATGTCGCGTCTCCGCAAGAGATGACCGACAAGGTGTTAGATGCCGTAGGATTGAAACGCCCCAGCACAACGCCCGAACGTCTTGCTGAGACTGCTGGTGGAGTTTTGCCGTTTGGTATTACGGCCGGTGGGCTGGGCGAGGCTGTGGCTGCTAACGACGCAGGAAAGATCGACCGGTTTATAAAGTCGAATTACGACCGAGCAATCAAGCCAAGCGTGGCAGGCAAGGCCACGGCCGCCCAGCTTACGAATTACAATCAGAGCGCACGTAGCGCGATTGATTCCATTGTGGCCAACAAGCCGTCATTACGGTTCGCGGGCATCGAGGGCGAGACTACGGGCGAACTCCCGAAGACCATCGAACAATTCCGCGATGCGATTGAGCAGACCAAGCAATCTATCTTCGAACAATATGATGCGATGGCGCGATCGGCCGGTCAGGCAGGCGCTCGGGTCGATCTTCGTCCTACGGCAGCCGAGTTACAGAAGATTGCGGCCGACCCGGTCGTCAAGGATCTGCACCCGGAATTGGCGTCCTACGCTGAGGCGTCCGCCCAAAGACTTGCGACCAGAGGGGCATATTCGACGGTCGATGCTCAGCGCGCCGTGCAGAATCTCAATCAGTCCCTCAAGGCGTTCTATAACAATCCGACCTATGAGACCGCGTCAAGGGCAGGGGTTGACGCGATGGTCGCCAATCAGCTCAGGGGCGGCTTGGACAAGGCGATCGCGAGCGCTTCGGCACCAGGATATCAGGCGCTAAAGAACCAATACGGTGCGCTAAAGTCTATCGAAAAGGATGTCGTGCATCGCGCGATCGTTGAAGGCCGCAAGAACCTTGGTGGCGGTCTGATGGGCAATATCGGCGATGTGGTGTCGGCCGATGAGGTGATCCGCAGTCTCCTGACCCTCAACCCGGCCGCCGGTGCACGCGGCGCGGCTCTCAAGGGCTTCACAACATTCGTGAAGCGCCTGCGTGACCCAAACCGGGCGGTGGAGAAGTTGTTCGGCGCCGCCGAGAAGCAGCAGACCGCTCGCGAGACGGCGCGCGAAGAGTTGCCGACATACCAAGAAACTCCGCCATTGGCACTGCCGCCGCCAACGGTTATGGGGCCGGCTCAGCCGTGGACTCAGGTCGGGGAAGGGTTAATCCCTGGCGGTGGACCAAACTTCGCTATGCAGCATCCGACTCTTCCGCAGGCGGTGACTGATCCTTACGCCGCGCAACTCGGATGGCAACCATGAGTCGCCCGAAGACGATCGGTAAGCAGTTGGAGGATCTTGCGCGCGACATTCTGGGGATGGCCGCGCTCTCGGAGACCCCGTTATCCGACAAATTAGAAGCGTTCAAGATCGTCACGACCTATCACATCGGCGTAATCAAAACGGCGAAGAACCTGCCGCCAGACGAGCCGGAGGGCGGATCGTTCGATCGGCTACGGACGGGCCTTCGGGCCGTAGGAGATAAAGATGCGTAGTGCGCGGCTTACGCCGGTTGAAGTTGGTGACGAGAATCTGATCGGGCAAGAGCCCGAGCCTCCGGTATCGCCGCCGACAAATCACGCGGCGAATGTGCTGACCAGTCTGCTCTTTGCCAGCATGCGGGCGTTGTCGCAGCGGGCGGTCATCGCTCTTAGCAACCTGTTCATGGCGGCGTCGGCCGCTTCAGCTTGGTGGCTTTGGTACGTGACCATGCCGGCCCCGACGGTCCCGCAACTGGTCGGCCTGACCCTGTACGCGGGGTTCATCCTTGCGCTCAACTTTATGCTTCGGAGGAAGTGATGCCTGGTGGGCGCTTCTCTTCCAAAGAGGACCGGCAAGCCTCGCATGTAGCGGCCTCGGAACGCGCTCGCGGCAAGTCGGCTAGAGAGGCCAAGCGGATTGGGTATGCCACGGTAAATGCGCGCAAAGGCAAACGGAGTACTCGGAAATGACCAAGTCTGACCGCAAGAGCCGGCAGGTCGGCCAGAAACGCGTCACCGAGATTGGCAAGCGGGCGCTTGAGAGCCACGGCTGGAAACGAGCCGGTGGCCGTTCGAAGCGGAAGACTGCGAGACGCTGAATGTTGCTGTTCGCTCGCATAGGCATTCTAGTTGCCGCCTGTTTGGTTTACGCGCCGACGGTGCGAGCGCAGAGCTATCCGGTCTATCAAACCGGGATAACCAGTCGTGGTCACATGACGATGTGGACCGATAACGCCCACGTCGGGGATGCCGGCGGCGCCCTAAACGGCAAGATACAGGTGCTCGGGGTCACCCCATTGCACCCTAACCAGCCCGTCGCACCGTTCTGCATCAACGACACGTTCATTTCCAATCCGGCGGGCTATCGCGAGATTTGCATCCGTTCAGACGCGCTCGACGGCGGCGGGGAACTCACCTATGCCGCATTCGGCGGAGCGGCGGACCTTCCATTCACCATGCAGTCGGCGAACAAGCTCGTGGTGACTTCGGGCAATCAGCAAGTCGCGATGCAGAACCTGCCGCAGACTGTCGCCGGCGATGTCCCGGTGTGCATCAATCCGGTCACTGGGCAGTTGTTTCAAGCATCCAACGTGGACCGCACGATCCTGCTGACCGATGACGCCAACTCCAAATATCTGACCGACGATTCAGGGTCGACATACCTGACCGCCACCATCCCTGCCGGGAGCTGTATCCAGCAATGATCCGATATGTTTTGGCGGCGGTTTGTTTCCTTTGGGGCGCATCGGCGGCGATCGCGCAATGCCCCGGTTCTGCGTCTCCGTGCGAGCCGTACTCGACCTTCGTCAATTCGGTCTTGCAGGCTACTACGACCAACACAACCGACCGCTCGGCTTATGTGCATGGCGCGACAACCCAGTATGTCCCCCCAGGTCCACCGTTCAACCTTACGATCAATGCCGCCGCCGGCGCTCCGACCGTCATCGCCAACACGCCGCTCAATGGCGCCTATATTTCCAGCGGCGGTTCAAATGTTGTGTGGTGTCCAGCATTCAATTTTGGGTGTCCGGTCCCAGGAGATCCGGCCACAATAACTGCCCAATATGCTTCTGTAGTAACGACGCACGGTGCTGCGAATTACCAAGAAAATGGCGTCATGAATGTTATGTTCGACGTTACTGGACAGATAAATTTGTGGCAGGCATCCACTTCTTATTCTGCTGGAGCATATGTTAGCGGGACTGGATATAACGTCTATGTAGAGACAGTTGCGTCCTGCACCTCTGGCAGTTCCGACCCTAGTGGAACCGGAAACGGCATCGTGGATGGCTCGTGTCTGTGGAATTATGAGGGCCCATCGCAATCGACGGCCAAACAATCGGCGGGCTTCAGCATTTTGCCGGGGCCGGGCGGAGGGCCGGCGTGGGGTGCCGCCATTGCCAACTATATCCAGGCCGGATGGAACAGCGAGGGCGCATTCGGTGTCGAGATTGATCTAACGAATGGCACGACTATCGATCCCACGGTCGGGTCGATCCACACTATGGACACGCTTTACCTTGGGGGTGTCACCGGAACGAATCCGATTACGACATTAATTTACGCGAGCCCAAGTCCGAATGGAACAGTCTTTGGGTCACATAATGGCTTATGGATTAATGGACCATATGCCGTCAAAGACTACGATATATACCTTACGACTCAACATTCTTCTATCGGGATTTATACCGCTGGTAATTTCGGACAATCCGTGGTTAATGATGGCTCTACTGCGCCGACGTGGGCCGATATTACGGGAACATATCCTACATCGATGATGTATTTATTCCCAACTAGCACCCCGGCTGATATTACGATGGCTGGTCCTGGCGCTCAAACGGGGCTATATGCTCCAGGACACTTCTCGCTCTCCGTTATAGCAGACGATGTAGCTACGACAGCAGAAACCGGAGAGGATTGGGCGGGAACTTATAGCACCGCCGTCATTTACATGGGAGTTGCATCGGCACCAAATATGATTATAGCGCCGAACTTCTTCCTCTCGAATGTTGGCAAAGTAACCGCTGCGAGTTACGCCGCTGGTGCGTCCAATGGTGTAAGCTGTTCAGGCTCTCCGAGCGGCTCATTCGCGAGCGTCAACGGGATCGTCACTCATTGTTGAGGTAATCGTCATGCGCTTCTTCATGCCGCCATTTTTTGTTGTGGCATTGCTCTCTGTTGCGGCACTCGGGCAATCTATATCTGCGCCCCCCAAGCAGCTACGGCCACCTCCGCCGCCCCCAACTCTGGAGAAGCCGAAGGAACCCCTGCCGATACCGCCTTCCCATGCCTCGGCAGCGCAACCGGCCATGTCGCCGTCGGCGCAAGCCGCCATGACGAATGCGGCGATGGCGGGAATGCGGTCGGAGGGACAGGCTCTCGCGACAAGCACCATCGAGCTTGCCGCCAAGAATGACTGGTGGGCGAAGTGCGTGACTGAACCGAAATGCGTTTCGTGGGTGAATCAGAAATAACTGACGTCGGCAAGAAAAAATGATCGTGTCTCGTCTGATAGTAGCCCTGTTCCTAGTGATCGTAGCGCCAACGCTGGCGGCTGCGCAGCAGAACCAGCCTGTCTATCAGAGCGGATCGATTGCACGCGGGCGAGCAGGATACTGGATCAACAATGGCGTCATCGGCGATGCGGGACCGGCTAACGCCGGGAACATCACCGAACTCGGCCTCACGAACACCGGAACGCCGTTCTGCATCAACGATCAGTTGACGACGAACCCGACCGGCTATCATCAGTTTTGTTTGGGCGCGCTCGCGCTCGGTGGCGGCCTAATGAACTATGGGGCATATAACGGCGCCACGCCGCTGCCATTCACCGTAAGCACGGGCGGCCCGCTGATCTTCAATTCGGCGATCAACGACATAGAGGCGAAGAACCTGCCGCTTGGGCTCGGCGGCGCGGTGCAGCTTTGTATCAGTCCGACGACCGGGGTGCTCTCCATTGCGACGGGCGGCGCGGTGTGCGGAGGGAACACGCCGCCACCGCAGTATGTCCTGCTCCAAGGCGGGGCCGGATACATTCTCCTCCAGGGTGGAGCAGGAAGGATTCTCCTACAATGAAGCGCTTTATCGCCTTTCTGCTCGCCATGTGGCCGGCGCTCGCTCTGGCCGATGCCACGGTGCCGTCCTTGGCTCCAGCCACCTCGCTGTTCGGGGCATCGACCTATCTTGCGCAAACCGGGGCAGCGAACAACCAGCTCGGCTTCCTGACCTCGACTTTCTGTCTCAACTCGGGCGCTTTGACGATTTGCCCCTCCGCGATCTCGGGGTCGATGCTCGGCCCTGGCGCGGCATTAAGCAACATCGGCGCTGGCTCTATTTCGTCGTCCTATCTGGCCCCGACCGGGGTAACGCCGGGATCATACACCAATCTCAACGCAACGATCGGCGCTGACGGGCGGATCACGGGAGCGTCGAATGGTTCCGGTGGCGGTGGTGGCGGGACGCCGGGAGGCTCAAACGGGCAGGTCCAGTATAACAACTCCGGCGCGTTCGGAGGCTTCACTTTCAGCGGCGGCGTCACGGTAAATCCTTCGACCGGCGTTGCCGTGCTGGGCAATCCTGGGCCGTCAACCCTTGGCGGCATCGAAAGTGTTGCGCAAGTCGGGGGAGAGTTCGTTCAATACATTGATACGTCAGGCGTGCCACACCTCGCGACGCCATCAGGCGGAGGGAATGTCACTGGCCCTGGATCGTCGGTAAACAACGATCTCGCGTGCTTCAATGGGACGAGCGGCACGCTGTTGGCGGACTGCGGCATCCTCTCGACGAATGTCGTAACTCCGACAAGCACCAACACGCTGACTAACAAGTCGATATCGGCTCCTGAAGTCAATTCGGGCAACTTAGCCGCCGCTCAAATGTCGGCCAACCTGTCGGCAGCGATTGATGCGGCAGTTGGCTCGACGCAAGGCGATATCGCCTATCGCAACGCAACCGTATGGACAGTTCTGCCGCCCGGCACGACTGGCCAATTCCTAGAGACGCAGGGCGCGTCAGCTAACCCCTTGTGGGGAACGCCATCGGGCAGCGGCAACATGACCGGCTCCGGGGCCGCCACGACGGGCGATGTCATCTGCGGCAACAACACCAGTACGCCCCTCAACACCGCCGTCGACTGCGGCTTCGCACCGAACGCGGTCGATGATCCGACGACAACAGGGATCTTCACCGCAGCGCAATGGAATAACGGCGATGAGCTCGTCGTTACGACGGCCTCGCAAACGCTTACAGCTCCGGCAAGTTCTACGCTTGCCAGGAACGGCAACGTCTTCATCCATTCGATCGCCGCTTCGACGCTCGCGGCAAATGCCGCCGACACGATCACCTATTGGAACGGCTCGGCCGTAACCACAACGAGCACCGGCGGCTCGATTTCGCTTGGGGCTGGTGCGCTGGTTCAAGTGACTTCAAAGGTGTCCGGCAACCTTAAGGTGGCGGGTAACATCACTGGTGGCGGGTCATCAGCCTTCAGCGCGCTAACCGGCAGCACGAACACCACAGCGGCGATGGTTGTGGGGTCGGGCGCGACGCTAGGTTTTTCAGGTTCAGGGACGATCGCCGCGACCTCTGCCCCGGTATCGGGGCTCACCGGCGTCGGAACCGGGGTTCTGACCGCGCTCGGCGTAAATGTGGGAAGCGCTGGCGCGTTCGTCGTAAATGGCGGCGCGCTAGGGACACCCTCATCCGGGACGCTGACGAACGCGACTGGTTTGCCGGCCGCTTCGGTGCTGGCGGGTGCGCTCGCAAACGGCATGACCGGCACGACGCAAACGGTTGGAGACAATACGACCAAACTCGCGACCGACGCATTCGTCATCGCCAATACTGGTGGGGCAGTTAGCATTACCTCACTGACTCCAAATCTAGTTCTGTCTCCAAGCACTATCACCGGCACTGGTACTATTGCATCCACTTCCCCCACGACCGACCAATCCGGCGGAAGCACAGCCATTGTCACTGGATACAATACCGAACTAGTCTATGTGGGCGGAGGGTTCACTTACACGCTCGCCCAAGCCGGAACCACAGGATTCACTTCCGGTTGGGGAACCTGTCTACTCAACACCGCCGCCTCAGGTAATGCCACCATCACTGCCACAACCTCGACCTTCAAGGGCGCGAGCAATACCACGAGCCTAACCCTTGCACCGGGCGATTGGTCCTGCCCGACCAGCGATGGGACGAATTATGCCACAGCTGTAGGGCACTATGCTGGAGGTGGTGGCTCGGTCTCGGTGACGGCAGGGACGCCAAATATAGTCATCACCCCTTCACCCGGCACTGGAACTTTTACTGTCGGCGCCACTGCCGCCGCGTCCGCACATAGTGGTAATGCCTCAACCTACACCTATCAGTCGAGCGACATCGCCACCACAGTCAATCGTGGCTATACCGGGGGGGCAATGGCCGACACATTGCCGAATGTCTCGGCATCCGGGTTCGGAGCCGGGGCCTCGCTTTCTGTCTGCAATATCAGCGCCAGCCAGAACGATGTGATCACCGTGAACGCGCCCAGCACGATAGGCGGGGCGTCATCGGTGACTGTGGGACCAAATACCTGCATGGCGATCGCCGATACCGACGGGACCAACTATACTGTCCCCGCCGCTGCTCCGACCATTTCGGGACTGGTTAACGGACAGTTGGCTATTGCTAGCGGCACGGCTTCGCTAGGTTCTAGCGTGGCCTACAGCAATTCCGGTACGGCCAGCGATGTCGTACAAGCGACCAGTGGGGGCGTCATCGTCAATTCACTGATCAATTTCAGCCAGGAGAAATCGGCTGGCTGGCCGGCTGGCGTGAACCCCAACAACATCGTCGTTTTCACCGCCGCTCAGGCCGAAACAGTTACCGCTATCGTTGGTCGCAATGAAGTGACCGTCGGCGCGACAGCTACGCTCACCGTAAACAAGGCCCCGAGCGGCACGCCGTGTGCATCCGGGACGGCGATCTCATCCTCGTTCAATGCAAACACAAGCGCCACAACGAACCAGAGCATCATATCCGGGACACCGACTCTCGCGGCCGGTGACTCGGTTTGCTTCCAGACTACCGGCGGATCGAACTGGGGATCGGGAACGGGAATTGGCACGATCACAATTTCGGTTAAGCCGTCATGATGCGAGCATGGATGTTGATCGCGATCTCGCTCGCCTCGCTTGCCTGCGGCGGCTGGCTCATCGGGGCCGGTAGCAATGCAGTGCCCCCCACCACGGCAGTTCACGGAATTATTTTGCAGCGGATCGTGCTCGCGGGAGTGAAATTATGAGGAAAATCCTTCTAGCCTCGGCGGCGCTTGTTCTGAGTGCGACCGGCGCGCTTGCGGCGGGGACATGGCTCGGTGCCGATATTCAGGATACGGGTGCGGTCAACGAGGAAATCGCCAACGCATCGTCAACCGGCACGACGCTGAATACCCTGTCCAAGTATGTCAACGGGCAAGCGGTAATCCTAGCGACCTCGGATCTCAATCTGGCCCGAGGCGTGTGCATGTCCGGATGCGGCACGACCGGAACAGCGGTGATTGCATACTCCGGCAATGCCCAGCTGCTGATCGACGCCGCACATACGCCGACTGCTGGGCATTTCGTCACGATTTCATCGACCAATGCCGGGTACGGCAGCGATACCGGGGCCGCCACCTGCCCGACCGGGGCCAGCCAAGTTGTCGGGATCGTGCAAAGTAATGTCTCGGGCAGCATCTACAATGTCAAGCTGGGGACATTCGGTTGCACCGCGTCACTGTCGGCTGGGCAATCGTCCATCACCGAATACATCTCGCACGGCACCAGCACTTACACCGCCCCGACGAACGCGACGATCTTCCATGTGATCGTTTGTGGCGCGGCGGGCGGTGGTTCATCGGGTGTCCCCCAGGCGTCCGGTACAAGTGCTAACGGTGGCAGCGGCGGAGGCACGGGCTCATGCGTGGAATCGTACCTGACGGCCGCACAAATGGGCGCGACGGCTACTGTTGTTGCCGGTCAGGGAGGCGCCGGCGGGGGCACCTCGACGACGTTGAATGTCGGTAACAATGGCAGTGACGGAACTAACACGACTCTCACCCCCAGCGGCTCTGGCCCAGTCTTGACCGGATATCATGGTGGTGGCGGCGGCACAGCAACGACTGGGAAAGGCGCTAGTTGTGCGGGTGCAGCAACGGGCACCACGGCACCAACTACTACCTGTGTTGGTGCTGCGGCGAACGCTTTTGGATATCCAAATTTTGCCGGGACAAATGGTTTTGGCGGGTCAACGACCGCAGGAACAGGGGCAACTACAGTAAGTGTGAATTTTGCTGGCGCTAGTGCCAGTTCCGGTGGCGGCATCAGCACGTCAACCGCCTCGGCAGGAGGTGCCGGTGTGGCAACATTAGCCGAGAACTCTGTCCCCGCTGGCGGAACGTCAGGCACTACGACAGGTGGAACCGGTGGGAATGGCGTAAGCCCATCGACCTGGATTCCGTGGCTGGGTGGTGGGTCCTCAGCGGGCGGCGGCGGTTCTTGCAATAGCAATCCATGCACCGGCGGCCCCGCCGGCACCGGTGCGCTGCTGGCAGGCGGTTCTGGCGGCGGGGCATCGGTCGGCACCTCTGGTTCCGGCGCGGGTGCGGCCGGTGGTGACGGTGCTGTATGGATCGAAGCGAAGTTCTAACATGCGTCTCGCTGGACTAGTTTTCGGCCTATTGTTGGCGAGCCTTCCTGCGCTTGCCCAGGTCACTAACGGCAGCGCGGCGGGATACAGCATTCCCGCCGCGAGTTGTTCGGGTGGGGTGTGCTCTTCGGCCTCAATATCCTGGCGGCAACCTACCTGCGCCAATACTGGCAGTGGAGCTAACGGCGGGATTTGGCCGGGCATTGGCGGTATCTCCCCAGACACGACACTGATCCAAATCGGCGTTCGGTGTGTTACGAGCCAGTTCGTCGCGACGACTTATGCTCCCTTTTATCAGCTGGTTCCGGCGGCAGCAGTAAACATATCTCAAACGGTGTCGCCGGGCGATATTATGATCGCCTCGGTGGTATGCCTGACAAGCTGCACGACACCGAATGTATCTCAGACATGGACACTCACGCTCCAAGATGTTACCCAAAATTGGACCTACACAAATACGCCGGTCACATATACGTCGTCGCTCGCCACCGCCGATTATTTCGTGGAGGCTCCGACGATCCTTGGCATTCAGCCGATGGCGAATGTCGGGAGCGTGGCTTTCGTGTCCGCTAAGGTGAATGGTAGCCCGGCAACCTTCACAACCGGGGAGCAGTTCATCATGAACAACACCAACGGCCAGACGGTCAATCCCTCCGCTCCATCCGGGAGCGCATTCAATGCCTGTTGGGGCCAGCCAAGTGCAACCTACACTACCTGCACCGCTGCCGGTACTCTTGCAGTGGCTAAGGGGACGGGTGCATGGCTGGTGGGGCGCTAATAATATGATTGGTCGAAGATTAATACCGGCTGCACTACTGATATTGGCTCTGTGCGGCTTCCTTGGCTTCCACGGTGGTATTGGCACCACAACCGGCGCCTGCGACACGATTACGGGAGGATGCCCAGCCGCACACAGCATGTCGCAAAAGCTTGTGTCGTCGTATTCCGGCAATGCCTTCGAGCTGATCAACCCGACCCCGGCTTGGACCGGGACAGGCTCGATCTCCGGGACGACCCTAACCGTGGCCAGCACCGCGACAGGGACGATGGCCAACGGCCTCGCCCTCTCGGCCGCAGGATCGGGTGTGACCCCGGGAGTGGTTCCCGTTACCTACACCTCGGGATGCTCTGGCTCGACTTGCACCGTGAGCCAGTCACAGACCGCGGCATCGGTCACGAGCGCCTACTCGGTACTCGATGTTGGCTTCCTCGGCAGCGGCGCCTGGAACGAGAGTACCTGGCAATCCTTCTGCTATGGCGTTACCTGCCTAGTCGAGAAGATCTTCAACCAAGGTTCGGGTGGCACCGCCAACGATCTAATCGCGTCGCAGATCACTGGCGGCGCGGCCAACATGCTCAATTGCACCGCGAGCATCGTGGTTTGCGCGCCGCTGTTCGTCATTGACACAGCGACCGACACGCCGATGGCAATCACGACAGCTTCAATTATGGGCCTGTTCGGCGATGCTTATGTCGGCCACAGCTCTTCTGGCTTCCCGGCGGCCGGAGCGAATGCTTCGGTCATGTTCTCGGGGCTCAACATTTACGCCTCGAATTGCTGTGGTGGACTCTACGGCTTCACCGAGAACAATCCGGCGTCGATCATCGCTGGCGGCATGCTAGCGGTCGGGTTTGCCAACGGCACCGGCTCGGGAGGTGCGGTCAACTGTCAAGCCGCTAACCTCATCTGCTTCTTAGCTGACACCGAGACCGGCGGCGATCCGATCGCGGGGCCGTGGCAGGTCTACGACAGCGCCGCCGAGCAGCGTGGTATTTGGGAAATAAACTATACGAGCGGCACCAACACCGCGTCTGGTTCCTATGCCGATACCCAGCTTTACAGCGTCTCGCCTCCTAATTCCACCGCATCGACCCGCCAGACATGGCTCCGCATAGGGGCTGGCGGCGACCGGTCTTGGCTCCCAGAGGCATTCAGCGACGGCTTGATTACAGCCGATGTGACCACCACGCCGCACACGGCGGCCTATAACGCCATGTCCAGCTTCTACTCGGGGCGATCAGCGTCGGCTTGCCGAGGGCCGCTCGATTTTACTTGGTACATGCCGACTTCGGGCGTCGGTGCGGCGGGAAGCGGACTCGCAACCTCACTGTTCACCATCGGCGACGGCATGGGCGCATGGGGCACTCGACCGCTCAGTGCTTGGTACACGGGTCCGATCATAACCCTTCAAAACAGCGCTGGCTCCGGCAGCATCCAGACATTCTCGGCGGTCGGCTGCGATCTCGACCCGGCGGTGACATCGTTTTGCGCGAGCGGCTGCCTGGTCAATACGCTCTACAGCCAGGCATGGGACACCGCCGGCACGACGCACGGCAACGTCCGAAACACTGGCTACGACATGAGCGCATCAGGCTCGACCCGGCCGTCCCTGACCCTGGCGTCGCTCGGCGGCCAGCCGACGATCCATTTCAGCGGCGCACAGGAACTGTGCACGCCGACGCTCGGCACTGCGGGACAGGTGCGCGGCACCTATCCGGCGGAGCTTGCCGTGGTCGCCCGGCGCACCAGCGGCTCGGCGTTGAGCGCCGTGTGGTCGACTAGCTCGATCGACCCAGGCATCGGCTTCGACACCGCAAACAACGCTTTCTTCTGGTGGGGAATTCAGCAGGACGAGGCAGCGAACGACAATCTGTGGCATAGCCTGATCATACACGCGATCGGAGCCACCGGCGGCACGGCTTATGTCGACGGCTCGGCGAACTCGGTATCGTTCACGACCGGCGCTGATCCATTCCCGGCCAATTACTGCATCGGCGGCCGTCCCGGCGGCACCAGCGAGTTGACCGGCGATGTCGCTGAAGTCGTCTTGACCTATAACGCCCTCTTCAATGGCTCAGTGGCCAACAACGCCGCCTCGATCCTATCGAATGATCAAACATTTTACGGCGTAACTTTCCCGCATTAAGGCCATGAGAAAGATCCTCGCGCTCGCCTTCACGCTGCTACTGATCGGGATCATCCCGGCTGACGCGCTCCGCTTGCGCGGCGGCGGCGCACTGGTTTCTGGCGGCGGCCAAACAATCGCCAGCATCAGCCTGTCGAACAGCAGCTTCACCGGCGGGTCGCCTTCCGGAACTGTAGTGGGTGCGATCAGCACCACGATGTCACCGGCTTCGCCCGCTTTCTCCGGCTCTTATTCGGTGACGGGGACGAATGCGGCAAGTTTTCAGGTAGTCGGGAGTAACTTGGAGACCAACGGCGTCGTCGCGGCGGGCTCCTATTCGATCAACATTGTTGCTACCCAAGCGGGGATCTCCAACTCGCCATTCAGCAGCCCGAAGACGATCACCGGCAACGCCCAGACGATCGCTAGCGTCAACATCTCGAATACGACGTACACGCCGAACTCCGCGAATGCCGTGGTCGGCACGCTCACGGTCACGATGTCACCCTCGACCCCGGTATCGACAGCGGCACTGACTGTCACAGGCGCGAACTCGGGAGGCTTTCATCTCGTCGGGGCCGGCTGCGCAAACATCAGCACGGGGACCTGCACAGTCGAGACCAACTCGGGCGGCACGACGGGCTCGGGACCGTTCACCGATGTTAATTTCGTCGCGACACAAGCGAGCGCATCGAACTCGCCGCAATCGATCTCGCCATCGCTCTCCGGCACGGGAGGAGCGGGAACCGTCGTCGATACGATGACCTTCCCTAATATCGGTTCTGGGACGACGCCGGGCTCGGCAATTCCGAAACATGCGATGCTGAATGTGCCTCCTGGAGCTGTCCCAGCTGGCATGATCGCGGTTCCAACAGTCGCGAGTTCCGCGATCCCCTATCAATACGATTGCGCCGCCGAGCCATCTACGACTGCTTTCACGGGGTCAATCGCGAGCGGCGTACTAAGCGGCGCGACAGTGCCGCTGGTCATCGGCAGCACGGTCACCGGCGCTGGCGTCACCTCCGGGACCGTCATCAGCGCGATCGTTACCGCGGCCAGCAACACCTATACCGTGACACCATCGCAGACCGTCGCCAGCACGACCATCACCGCGACATTCGGCGGCTGCAATTTGTGGCCGGACGGCAGTTTGAAGAACGCCGCGATCTCGATGTTCCTGCCGACCCTGGCCTCTGCGGCAGCCGAGCAGGTAACCTGGACGACGACCTCCGGCAGTCTTGCCTCGGGCGGTCTCGGCGTGACCCCGACCACTGTCGCCGCCGCAAGCGACTATCGAGTTTACGCGACGAACGTCAACACGATATGGGTTAACAACATTCAGATGCCGACCGGTATCGCCCAGGTCGGGTGCGGGCCGACAGCGGGATCGCTTCCCTCGCCAGGCGGCTGCGTGATCCGCCTTCAGGCCGGCTCGGCCGGGACGCACTATGGCTATATCGGGAATAATTGTTCCACCAATCCGGCTGTAAATGGCATTCCACCCTGCATTACCGCGTCCGACAACACCGTGACCGTGGCCTCGACCACCGGGGCGCCTACCGTGGTAACCTGCAATGTAACACCTTGCCCACTTGGCACGGTCTCAGGCGCGCTAGTCGTCGACACGACCACGCCGAGCAATATCCCAAACAACACCGTCATTACTAGCTCGCCGGTCTTCAGCGGTGGTAATACATTCACACTGTCATCAAATGCAACCATCACTAATGGTGATACTCTCCGGCTTCTTTACCCGGTCAATGGGTGCACCAACGCCGGCTTTTATTTTACGGCGTTGGATGGTACGACTTCGCTGCCAACCGGCGTCACCGTGCCATCTTATGGGACGGGTTCGGCCTGTGCGGTAACCGGCTCCGGTAACGAGAAGTTCTTCTTCAACGACTCTCTCAACCTCTATGGCTCAAATCAGCCGCCGACATGCGCGGCAGCGGGCGGATCGGCATCGTTTACCGGGTCTTACTCCTCCGGCACCCTGACCACGAGCGCGGTTACGGGTGCGCTCTCCAAGGGCCAAATCGTCTTCGACTCGGTTGGTGCCCATGCGCTGGTGACGGCCGGTTCAGGATCGTCCTGGTCTGTCAATGCGGCTCTTACCAACGGCGCGATGACTGCCAGGGTGCCGGTCTGTATCTACGCCAACGGCAATGGCAGCTCGACCTCTGGCATGTACGGGTTGCGGCTCTATGGACCGCTGGTCGATACTTCGACTGGCGCGCAAGACCCAAACTTCGAGAGGGTGTGGGGATATATAGAATATTGGGTAAACGGCAGCGCTCTAGTAACGACGCGCGCCATCGCGGGGATCGACAATTCGGTCTACTTGCCGTCAGGCACATCAACCCAGGTGCAGTGGCCTTCAGAGACGATGGATCTGGACTTCACCAACGGCACGACGCCCGGTGGTGCGGGGGAGATTCGCGGTGCAGCGCAAGGCACCGGCATGTGGACCCACCTGACGACAGAAGCGCCAACGGTGTTCTATTCGGCAGATCCCGCACTTAGCGGCCCGATCGGGATCTCAGGGACCGCTGACTGGCTCGGCCCGACCTCGGGCACATTCAACCTCGCGAACAGCGAAGCTTGGAACTCGGTCCAGATGTCACGTACCGGGACAGACCTGACGTACTGGCACGGCAACCACGCGCATCAGCCGTTGGCCCCCGCTGCTGGTGTAGCGCCGCTGGTTATAAACAGTTCAACAGTCGGCACTTACTATGGCCTCGCCACCTATCTCGGCTACTACAAGCCCTATGACGCACCGTTCATGGATTCAAATTCCTCGACATCATGGAACAATGGTGGCGAGCATTTCTTCTTGTCGCCCGACAGCGCCCACGGCGCTTACCTCTATTACGCTTGGGCCGATGGCGCGAGCGACCTTGGAATGTCATGGCTACAACAACTCCGCATCTCGTCCCTGGAACTTCCGGGGCAAGCCGCAGGCATCCACGAAGACGTGACCGGCCACGCACTTAACCTCGATTATGTGTGGACTACCAAGCCGACAGCCCTTACCGATCCGGTGGAACTGTTCTCGCATGTATTATGCAATAACGGGTTCGATCCGCAGACAACCATGTGCAACAACATCAACCAGAGCGGGCAGCGTAAGACGCAGACGCCGCCGAGCGGTACTGCGAATGACGCCTCGCACTGGCCGATCGGGAATGTCGGCTACATAACTTCTATTGAGGGTGAACGCTGGCAGGTCGATTTGCTGGCCCTAGAAGCTCAAGACGTTGAGCAGACTGAGTATGACGACTACAAGCGCGTCGCCAACCTTGCCGGAAGGAATTGGTATGGGCTGATGCAAGACTTCGTGGGCGAGAACCGCGTCATGGGCTGGGCGCCCGCACAGGTCAGCGACGCGGTTCAGTACATGCCGGGTAGCGAGCCTGAAGCGCAATATCAGTTCCACACTATCGCCAATTGGTATGACGCCCGCGCAGCTTGGTACACATATACGGGGACCTTCTCGTCCGGCGTCAATTATCCTTCGCCCACCGTATCAACTCTGACCGGGACCAAGCACTATGATTACTCGGCTCAGGGAATAGGAACGCAGCCTTATGATTTGATCGATCAGCCGCAAGGCCAATCGAACATGAGCATCTCTGTGTTCGAGCAAGGCTACGAGGCTATGTCGATGGACAAGTCGGTGATGGAATTGGACCATTCCGTCCCGAGCGTCGATACCGTGGCGACCTATTTTATCGACAATATGATTGTAGCTAGCGAGGCCGAGAACTCTTGTATTTATAATTCGTTGTCGTACGCGCCCGGTGAGGGCGTCATGACTCCACAGTCGAATCAGCAGCAGACGCTCCCTGGCGCTAATGGCTTGAGCGCTGGTTGGGACGCGACCGATCTCAATAATCCCCAGGCGGGGAATATGTCCGTCCTCGGGGCTGCGACTCTGGAGCTTGAGGTTTATAACGGTTCGACGTTAGTCACGGCGGTTGCCGGCCCGGGCGGCGGTGATGGCCTGCCTGCCCAGAACCTCTCTGCGCAAATCACAACGACCGGGACTTCGCCGGCTGGGACAACGATTAACATCCCAGCCGGGAGCGCGGCTAATGCATTCCCCAAGGGGATCATCAACGATATAACCAACGGTACGGGACCGTTCTTCATTCAATCGATTGCGTCGACGACGATCACCCTGATGTCGAGCACGCCGACGACGGGCATTGGGTCGGGAGATGTGCTCTATGTCTCGCGAGTGGACACCTACCCTGATTACCCGATAAGTGCGGGTAATATCTATAAGTCTGGCAGTGTTGTGTTCTTTACCGCCGCCGATGGCCAGGAAGAGACCAACCAGGATATAGCGCCACATGATTTCCCGGTGCCGACCACGCCACCCGGCGCCGTGCTTGAGGGCAAAGCCTATATCTGGTGCCAAGACCCATCGGGCGCTTGGGCCGGAACAATCAATCCATACGGCACAAATTGCGCCTCGCCAGCCCCGATCACCTTCGCCGGCAACAAGGCGTATAATGCGATGTGGATTGTCAATGACGTGTGTCCGGCTCGCTCGATAGGAACGTGGAATACCTATGGTGACTATCAGTCTCCGACATCGAGACTCGCTGAGTATTGGGCCACTATCGAGGGCCGGATCACAACGGTTGGGGCTAATACCGCTCGCACGGCGGCCGAGACCCAGATGTCACCGAGCATGACGCCGCTGAGCACGACATTCGGCGGCGGCAACAATCCGCGCTACAATTACGACAATCACTACTGAGCTAACGCTATGATCTACATATGGCTTATCATGGCGCTCGCGGTCGGGCCGAGCCACGGCCCGAATGCTCATCAGGAGTCAGGATTAGCCTATCCTGCCGGGGGGTATGAGTGGCGGGAGTTCTCATCGCCGGAGGAATGCAACCGCCATCGGCAGACCGATGCGCAGCAATGCGTGAAGGTCGCGGTCCGGTTGTCCCCCTGATCTCGCAAGGGTTGCTATCGCGGCGTGTCTATCGTATGGGGGATGGTATGAAAGTTGTCCCTGCACGTGCCGGTGCGGTCGGCTTCGACACGGATTCGCCGCTGACCGCATCGCTGTGCGAAAGCCTCATCGGCCAGGGATACGAATTCGCGATCCGGTATGTCAGCCATACCCAGCCGGAAGCCGGAGACCTGTCACCAGCCGAAGTCCAGGCGATCCTGGGTTCGGGGCTGGCGCTTATGGTTGTCGTGCATTCACCGGCTCCGGGTTGGGCACCACGCGGCGTCGCCGGGGCCGAGCACGCGACATGGGCAGTCAGCAACCTGGAAGGCGCCGGACTGCGCGCGGTCGGCGCGATGACGGTCTGGTGCGACCTCGAAGGCGTGCTGCCCGGCACGCCCGCCAGCGACATCATCGATTACGTCAACACCTGGACCGTGGGCATCAGGGCGGCAGGCTATCAGCCGGGCCTCTATGTAGGCTATGACGCCTTCCTGACCGGCTCGCAGCTTTATGTAGATCTGTACCTGGCCCGGTATTGGAAGAGCGCCTCTGCCGTACCCACCCCGGCGCTGCGCGGGTTCTGCATGACACAGATGCTTGGTGCCGGGCCGATGGTCGCCGCGGTGCAAATCGACCGCGACGTGATCCAAGCCGATCGGCTCGGGGGGCTTCCGATGTGGCTGGTCGCGTGAGCGGCAAGTCCTGCCCGTGCGGGTACAAGCCGCGCAGCATCGAGGATCTCGGGAAACATCTCCGATGCGCCCATTCGATCAACAGGAAACTCGCCCTGCTCATCGCACGGCAGGGATGTGACTGCTATTGGTGCCGGCTTCCGCTTTGGGTCTTCGCTACCAGATACAGTTCCCATCCGCTCCGGCCGACGATAGAGCACCTGATCCCGAAATCGGCGGGTGGCGGCGGCGCTGATGAGGGGAATCTTCGGGCGGCGCACGCAATCTGCAACCATCTGAGGGGCAGCATGTCAGAGGCGGAATGGCGGGAGATTATCGCCGTAGCGATGGCTTCACTACCCGAGCAAGGCCGGCTTACCGCATGAGCCAGCTCGACTTGTTCGCGCCGCCGCAGTATATATGTCGCGGGTGGAAGCCGGACCCGATGTCGGCCGACGCCTATCAAGCCGAATGGGAACTGTTGAACCAGGGAACCACGGCACGCTCGGTAAGAGCGCCTCTGTTCCGTGGCACGATCGACCCCTGGCTGGGGTGGATAACCTGGATGGCAGCTAGACCATGACGTGGCTCTATCTAATCCCTGCCGCTGAGGCAGCATTGTGGCTATGGGCCGTCCTCGGCAGGCCAGTATGAGCCAAGTCGCTCGCGCACCGCTGGTGCTCGGCTTTGTAGTGCTGCTCTCCATCGCCGGATGCGTCAACAAGGCTCAGTTCGTCGCCGCGGACGCCGAGACCGCTGAGAGCGTGGCGCTCGCCGCGGGGCTGCCCACAGACGCGAATTGCTGGAGCGCCTATGCGGCCATCGCCGGGGTCTTAGGGCCACCAGCGCCCGCCCCTGCGCCGGTGGTAGGCATTCTGACGGTGGTCGAGACCAAGCGCGCGATCCAAGCGACGATGGGCAGCCCGGCTTGCTTGCCGATAACTACGAGTTTGTTGGGAGAAGTGTTAAAATTTTCCTCCCCTCAAGGGGCCGGCTTAGCCACGCTGTTGGGGTTCTGATGATAGACGAGCGGCACGAGTTCCCGACCGTCTCCGGCCATCCGACGCCGGATAGGTGCCTGCACTGTGGCGCGAAGCGGGGCACTGAGCAGACCTGCGTGACGCGGCATTTGCCCCCGCCTCACCGTGGCATCCCGACATCGATGTTTGCGGGGCCGCAGGACAGCATCGGGGTTCGTGCCCGAGAGATCGCCGCACAAGAAGAGAGGCCGTCATGGCTACCGACGCCGAAGCCGGAAGCGTAATCGACTTCGCCGAGATCGCAGCCCATGCTGCCGCGCTCAAGCATTTCGTCTGGGTCGAAGGCGTGCCGGCAGGATGAGCGGCGAGATTGTTCAATCCTGGCTGGGAACGTTCTTCCAAGCCGTAACCGCTGTCGGGGTTATGTATGCGATTTGGACCGGCGTGCAGGCCAAGCGTGCCGCCGTATGGGCCGCGCACCAGGCCGAAGATGCCGCTGTCGCTGCTGCCAAGCATGCAAACGAGAACGTTACGGCGCTCGGTCAGGTCGCCGAGAATGTCCAAAAGATCGAAATCGCCACCAATTCGATGAAGGATGCGCTGATCCACACGACGGCCATCGCCTCCGATCTTGCTGGTGAGCGGCGTGGTATCGAGATAGGGCGTGCCGCCGCGGAGAAAGCGGCTGACGACTTGCGAAATGCTCCGCTAAAGGAGGACTGAGCCGTGGATTTGATCCTAGTCGTCATCGTGCTGCTGCTGATCTTTGGCGGGGGCTTCGGCTATTCCCGGTGGGGCTATGGCGGCGGCTTCGGAATCGGCGGCATCCTGCTGGTGATTCTCGTCATCTACCTGCTTCTCGGACACGGCAGGTTCTGACGTGGAGCAGAAAACCGTCACGCTCGGCGGCCAGATCGCCACATCGGCGCTCTCGCTGCTGATTTTCGCGGGCTGTCTGGTGGTGTCCTTCTATCTGAAGGATCAGCAGATGGAGTTACTGGTGGTCGGTGCTGCTATCGCGAACGCTACCACGGTCGTCAACTACTGGCTCGGGTCTAGCAGCAGCTCCAAGGCCAAGGACGACACGATCGCGGCCACAGCAAACCGGCCTATCCTACCGGTTCCTCCGCCGCATTCCTGACCCCAAATCGTCACACCGCGAGAGCGGGCGATGTGGTACAAGGTCCGGGTATGCGCTCCCGGCATCACCCGAGCATCAAATCGATCATCGTCACTCCGACGCCGCCCTTGCGAATCTCCGATAGGGCGAAACGAGGCACGGTAGTCGGCTTGATCTCGGTTCAAATGTCCGATGGGTCGCAGTTCAATGGTAAGATCACGATCTCCACACACCTGATCAGAGTGAGGAATCTTCTCATGAGCCAGCTAGTCCTCTCGCGTGCACTTACGCCGACCGATGATGGCGTACAGACTTGGACGATTACTGCCACGACCGCCGATGGGCAGTTTTCTTCGCAACTCGTCATAACCGCGACGATCGCGCCGCCGGTTGCCGCCGAGGGACCGCCGGTCTTCTCGGGTTGGCCGACGGCAGTCTCACTTGCCGATAATGCCGCAGCCGGTTCGCTCGTCGCGAGCGGCAGCCTCCTCGATTCTGATGGCACTCCGTTCAACGGTACGGTCTCGGTCGGGAGCGCGCCGCTCACCTTCGTCGCCTAACCAGGGTTTCCCCCGAAAGCGGCGTCAGCCGTTCCAGGCGTATACTTGGAACGGCTTTTCTTTGGGGAATTATCAGGTCGACGTAGCAATGTCGCGGCCATACCCTTGACCCGCATTGCGAACGCGACCGTGACGGTTCCCCTCTCTTCAATTCAGGAGAGAGGATATGGAAAAGGAAAGCGACGAGAGCAATTCAACCGACGAGATAGAGGTCACTCCAGCAATGGTGCGAGTGGGCGCGGAAACTATCTGCTGTCGGTGGTTGGATTTGCGCTCGAATCCGTCCGAGGTACTCTACGAAGCGGTCGCGCGCGAAGTCTTTCTTCACATGATGGCAGCGCGTCCGCGAGTCATTATCGGGGAGTGTCGCCCGGAATTACCGCCAGGATACATATGGCGGAATGAGGGTAGCTGGCTTCCTGTTGGCAGTAAGGACACCGCACCCGAAACGGGTCAGGCATCTTCTTCAACGAGAAGCCCCGCTGCCGTTCCCGCAGGTGAAAGGCCTGGCCGCAATTCGCTAGGATAAACGGGACGGCATTTCATTTTAGGCAAAGCTCCAATTGATGGGGAGCCGCCTTGACCGTCCTACGCCCTCAAGCTACCTTGGGGGTGTTCTGATCGAACGTCCCGCGCGGCTCCAACACCTGCGGGATTTGAACGGCGGAGGGACCAACCTCCGCCGTTCGTCACTCCTGCATTTACTCGTTTCGTTCCCGAGGGGAATTATCAGGACGCCGGATTGACGCCTGTGAGGGCATCATGACAAAAGCCCAATGTGAACCACTTCACACATGGCAGTGGCTGACGGATGTTAGGAGGATGGCGTTGACCAAGGAGCACTGGACGCAGGTCGGCATCCTGGCGGCCGTGTTCACGGCTTTCGTCATCCCGCTTGTCGTCGGGGCCATATGGATTACGGGGCTACACGAGCAGGATATGGCTCGGATCGAGATGGTCGAGCAGCGCGTCTCGGCGGTCGAGGCAGCCAATCTGGCGCTGAAGGAGCGATTCGGCGACTTCTATCACCAATCGATGGACTTCGAGCACGAGCAGCGGCAGAACACGACGACGTTGCTCAGCGATGTCGGCGACATCAAAGCGGCCGTCGCCGGGAAAGCCAATTTGCGGCAGCACTGATCGGCTTGGCTCTCTTGTTCGGCTGCGGGCCATCGCCGGTCGCCACCACGCCAGCTCCGGCCTCTGTCCATCCTCAGCCGGCAAAACCAAAGCCCAGAGCACACGGGTACGGGTATAAGGTGCCACCCCAGGAACCGGGGCCAGACGAGCTATCCTTGGAGGACAAACTCAACGCGCTGGAGGAACAGCTCCGGGCGAGGCAGGAGCTGCTGGGGCGGGAACCGTAAACGGTACACACACATGGGGGAGAGGGTATACACGGTACAGACCGGAGCCGGCCGCTCACCAGCACAAGCGGCATCCGTAAAGAAATCACGGCACGTGTGCGGCGGCGGAAGTGGGTGTGATAGCGGCAGCGTCGCGAGCGCCACGTACAGGGCTGCGGGGAGGAAGATCATCGGATTATCCAGAATAGAACCGACCCGCTTATTCCAACAAGCACACTTCCTGCTACTCCGATGTCGCTAATTATCGGGTTATAGTCATGAATTATTAGCGCAGATGCCGCTCCAACACATCCTGCCATGATAGACCAGACCATAAGGAATATCCTCATTTCTCACCGCCAGCCGCAGGCTCGGCGAGGGCGCGGATCTGCTGCTCCATCATTTCACAGCACCCCGCCATCAACTCTGTGTCGAATACCGGATGATATTTGCTAGGATGTTCAGCTACGATCTTCGCGCATTCCTCAATCGCCTCGCACCGTCCTTTAGCTTCACCTTCTCGGAACAGGATGCCGTCGCGCTCTATCCGGTCTACATCGGACGCAGGCTCGGCGAGGGCGCGCTCCGTAAGTTTCCGGGCGCGTTCTAATTGGCTGCGATTCCAGCTCTTAAAAATAGGGCCGCTCATTTGCGTGTCATATTGTGCCGCATCTCGATACGCCTGTAATTCCTCGATCGCCTCGCGCCGGCCCTCCGCGCGAGCGGTTGCTATAACTTTGATGAGATCGTTAACATCAACCGAATCTAGGTCGGCGGCATCAAAGCCGTCCCCAAACCAGCGCAATGCCCAGCTATGGGCCATCTCCCGGTCGCTCTCGCTTGGCTCACTCATCGCGATCTCCTTCCGGCTCCGACCGCACCGCATGGATGATCTTCGGTCGAGCCCATCGCCGCTGGAAAGACCGCCACTCTGGACCAGGCATATATCGCTGTCCGGCGGCCGTCTCAGGGCGCCATAGCATCGCCATCGGCGTGAATCCGATCGACACCATTTGGCGCAGCCTCACCTCGGCAGCTGCGAACGTATCCTTCGGATATCCGATCAGCACATAGCATCGCATCCGGTGCGACTCGCGCGTAAAGCCGGCGGCCAGCATCCGCCGAGCGGCACTCTCTAGCGTCTCAAACTCATCGCCAGGATCATAAGCCCAAAACATGCTTGGCCGCGGGGTGAGGCTGGCCAAGAGGTCGACTTGGTAGTCTTCCAGCGCGCGAGCCTCCAAGCCTCCGGTGAACGCTACGCGCCGGTTCTGCTGATGTAGCATCTTAAATACAGCCTCAACATGAGGCCGGGGACAAGCGAGGAGATTGTCGTCGAGGATATTCCAGCCGGGATGTATCGGCAGCAGGTTCGGGGTGGGCCATTTCTTCCACACGCCGCAGAACCAGCACGTCCGAGGGCAGCCGCGTGAAGTGATCGTGTAGCCGGGCTTAACATACCGGCCGGGAATAAATTCTAGGCTCGAATCCCCATAGGCGACGCCGCCGATCTTTACCGGAGCGACAAATCGCCATTCCTCAGCAAGTCTCTCGGCAACCGCCTTATCCCACGTGAAGCTGACCGAGATGTGGACTTCATCAGCCTCAGCAAATAGGTCAGGACTGCCGACATAGGCGAGGTTGTCGTCGGGCGTGGCCTTGGTACGTCTAGGAAATACGCGGATCAGGCGCATTTATTTCCGCCTCCGGCTGTGCCGATCCAGCCGCGTCACAGCACGACGCGATGCCGCCGATGCAGTCGGGGCAGGGTTGCCAAGTTTTCGGTATCTCGAAGAAACCCGGCGGCCCGGGTGGAGGCACTCGCAGCCGGGCTGCGTTTACCCACCAGCCCCCCCGATCGTTGCACGTCGGACAGATCATCCCCCGGCCTTCCTATGTTCAGCCGTATGGCACGTAATGCACAGCCATTGCACATCTAACGGGTTATCGTAACCATTATGGTGATGCGCGTGTATTGCAGTAACGCCATTCTGTTGCTTAGGGTCTTGCGTCCCGCATTTACTACACACGGATGGGCGAATTAAGAGTCCTCGGCTGATGGCAGCTCTTACTTCTTGCATTGCTTTCACTTTCTGTGGGTATTTCTCTTTCCGTATCCTCGAATGACGCATTTCGTGTTCTTTTGAGACAGACAAATGTCTCCTACGTTTTATGTACCGCGATCGTCTTATTCGATATTCATCGGTCTGGCCAACTCGCTTCATCAGATCTCGGCCATAGGCTCGTTCGCAGTAGATGCAGGAGTTACGTGTTCTGCCGGTAACTTTATTTTCGATGTAAAATTCGCATAGAGGCCAGCATATGCCACATTTTATACATGTCTTCATATTCCAGATCTCGCTTTGGCGGCGGCGAAGGCCAGGACGGCGCGGACGACTTCGGGCCACCCCTCACAATGGGCTGATCCGAAATAGCAATCAGATGCTATTTTAGCGGCTTCGTCGAGCCACGGCGGATCGGCCCCGACCGGAGGAATTACAGCCGGGGCCGTCGCATTATGTCTCTCGGGTCCGCATCCTGGACTTTCTTCAATTCCCGAGTGATGTTTCTGATGTTGCATCACCTCCTTTCGCTGCTCGTCGAACGCGCGGATAGCGTCGATCATCGCTAAAAAGCGCACGGCTATGCCGAATGCCGTTTCTCGATACGGTGGGGTATAGCATCCACAAGTCATCACCGCTTCGGTGAGCGCCTGCAGCCGCTCGTCACGGTCGGTCATTTTACGCCCCGCGGCTGGGCGGCGGCGAAGGCCAGGACGGCGCGGCAGTAAGCCAATTCTCGGTCGTTATCTGCCGCCCTATTGTAAGCCGACATACCTGCGATGGCCGCCTCTCCGAGCCACGGCGGATCGACCGGACTCGCAGTCGGGGCCGACGCATCCTCGCTGGGGTCATGGACCGCACGCAAGGCGGCGGCTAGCGCGTGAAATTTGTCGGTAAACGCACCGCCTAACTCGTCGAGAGCCGACTTGATCGCCTCCAGCCGCGGGTCAGGGGCGGTCATTACGCACACCAGCGAGCGAAATCTAATTCGACTGTTTTTAATGCCTCAGTCGCGCACGCGGACGGATCAGCGCATTCCCTTTTGCTGATTGCCGCCAAAACTCGTTTATGAAGCTGATCTTCATAGAGATGGGCAACTTCATCATCACAAGCAGATTTAGCGATTTCGGTTACAGCAACGCGAACCCACTCTGGCGTTACTGGTGTAGTCATATCGATCTCGGGTCGAAAGCTCATCCCACCCTCCATTTCAGCGCGGTCATTTCGCCTCCGCTTGCTGTGCGATCTCGCGGTATTGCGGGCGCATCGGGCGGGCGAGGTCGCGTTCCAGTTCGGTCAATCCGAGCCATGCCTTGTCGAGCGCCTTCTGTCCCTGCTGCGCGGCGGCAGTGAGCTTGCGGCCCAGCTCGCCCACGATATCGGTTGCGGGGCTTCCACCCGCTTCCACGGCGTTCGTCCGCGTCTGCCCGTCGCCTTCACCACGGGCCCCGGAGCGGCGCCCTCCGCCGGGCGCAAGCCGGGCATGGGTCTCGCTGGAGCTTCCAGCCAGATCAGCGGCCTCGCTGTGGGCCTCCCTGGGTTTCGGCTCCGGGTCAGCGACCGCCGCCCGCTCGGGATTCTGTGTGGCAGCGTCAGCGGCCCGGCTTTTGCCGGAACCGCCTCGCGCACGCACCGCCTCTCCCCCGTCGGGCGGCGGATCGCCTATGTTCACGGCAGAAGCGAGCGTTTTGCCCGTCTTGGGATCGCGAAACGCTGCGGTGCCTGGAGGCATCGCCTCATCAATTCTGATAGGGATGCCGGCATATTCGGGGGCGGCAGCGAGCACGCTTGGTAACGGCTTAACCTCATCAGCCGGGGGAGGTGCCGATTGCGGCTGATCGGTCACCTCCCGCCCGGCCTCCGGCGGACCACCCGCCTGAGCTTGTTCGTCAGCTTCCACGGCGCGATTCCGCAATGCCTGCGCCAGATCGCCAAGCTTCTCCTGATCGAATTTCGGCAATTTTTCCCACCATGACCAAAATGCCACAGAGCCGCGGTCGGCGAAGAATTTGGCGTCTTCAATCAATTCGGTCGGATATTCAATCCAACTTCCCTGATCTCGTTCTGTCGCGGCGATTGGAACGTTTGTCTTGCGCCCGGCGCCTGGCTTGAAATCGTCGATCGTGGGACGGGGCGGCGTCACGTCCTTTAGCGTGTCCTCGAGCTCGTCAGCGGTCGGCATCCCGAACATGACTTCGGGCGCATACAACCGGATCAGCCATGCTGCCGAACGCCACCGCAGCATCTGGCGCTGCATTCCGAGGGTCGCCCAACGCGCGTGAGTTTTCTTTTTGTTGCCGTCCTTGCGGTCAATGAATGTCGTCCAATCGCTGTCGACCGCCGTCTTCAGGTCGATCTCGATCTCCACTGGATCTTCGGTGGGATACTCGGTCAGCTTGGCGAAGCAAGTCTCGGACGGGTTAGCGTCTGTGCCGCCGGAGCGCCAGCGCAGCGGGCCAAGAAATTTGCCTGACGTGTTGGCGCGGGCAACCATGTATTGCGTGATCCAGCCGGCGCGACCATGCACGAAGAAGATATTTTGCATCACCATAAGCGGGTTTTCGCCCATCTGTTCGGCGAGCAGCAGCGCCACCGTGCAATTCGGCACGCTGTCTCGCATAGCATCAGGGACGAGTTCTGATTTGCAGAACGCTCCGGCCATGCGCTGGATCATCGCCCAGCGGTCGGGGTTGATTTGAGCGAGTGCGGTTCCTGTCATCGCCGTTCTCCGCACCACTTACAGACCTGATAAACCTGCATGAACATTGAACAGGCGTTCTCCCATTCATGACCTTGCTCTTCACACCGAGCCTGCATTGCGAGCTTTACATCGGGAAGATGCTGGATCTTCTCAAACTCGCGCCATTCATTTCGTTTCATCCGAGTAATTCCCTGTTTTTAAGCACGGCGAGATTCACCGGCTTAGCGTGATAGGATTGCGGCTCGTAGCGCCGCGCCCAAGCACGGCGGGCGACGAGATAGGCGTGCTCGGCCACAGTCACAGCCCTCGCGCCCTGCCAGATAGCGATGATTAGCCGCCCGTCCTCGACGACGCGCTCGCCGACCTGGGCGCGCAGGGGGTACGGCGAGCGGTCGAGCAACGCGCAGCAGTCCTGTGGATCGAAATATTCCGAGTACGGATCGCACTCCAGCCACGGGCACGGCAGGAAGATCAGCGCCGGCGTCCAGGGATGTCGGCGGCCCAAGCGGATCGCGAAGTGTCCAGGCGACGGGGCATCAAGGACCTCCCCGATCGCCGCCAGAGGGCATTCAGGAAGCGCCATCCCCGACCTCCAGTGCATGGTATTCGGCGGCTGGCATGTCCGGGTAGAAGCCGGTCGCGGTCATGGCGCGGCCTTCTGTGCGAGCGGCACAACATTGGGGTGTTTGGTCTTCATGTGCCGTTGCACATTCTCAAAACTGCGATTGCAGCAGGGGCAGACGCCAGCGACAGCACGACGCCTCGCTTGAAGATATTTCTTTTCTGCGGTCGCGATCTTAGCGCGTGCATCGGCTAACTCGTCTTCGAGACGTGCGGCGTCTTGTTTCAAACGGTCTCGCTCTCGGCGCACTGCCTCATTTTCGGCTTTTTCAGTACCGGTTCTCCAGCCCCACTGATGTCCGCTGGGGCAATAATAGTAACCTCCTAACCGGCGCAGGCTCTCATAAATGATTTGGGGTACTGTATGCCACACGGAGCACGTCTGACATTGCGTAAGGACATGCCGGTCGCCTTTTATTGTGATCGTCGAGTCAGCCAAATCTCAGAACTCCACCTCAAAATCTGGCAGCGGCAACCAGCGGATATGCCAACCGGCGAACGCCTCAGCATCTCGCCAGAAGGCGCGCATCTCCTCGAAGGAGACAAACCCATCGAACCGGGCAAAGGCATTGAGATCATCAGGCCAGTCGATCGGCAGCAGGTGATTAAGCAAGAAGACAGAACGCTTATCGAAGGCGATTACGATCGGCTCGACCGCGAAGCAACGCCTGTCGCAGATCCGCCGGCAATATTTGGTCCGCATCCCGGTGAAGAGTTGCAGCATCTCGCCAGGGCGCGCGTGACCTCTCCCGCCTCGCGCCGCGCGGATTGTGCCACCCTTGGTGCCGTCCAGGATCGGCTCGGCAAAGCGAGCCTTAAATGAGTAAGCGACCATTACAGCATCACCCATGTCCGGACCGCTCGTGTTGGGGCGCATCTTCCGGCAGACCCCATGTCGGCACTTGCCCTGTAGCAGCCTCGATTCCGATCGCCATCGTGTTGGCCATGAGGTCCATGAAGGCGCGCTTACGGTCCTGCCCTTCGGGGCCAGAGACAGCGCCGATGACGATAGAGCCGAGCAGGACTGCGCCGTCCATTGTGTTGGGCAACGCCGCGTAGGCATTCCAGAGCTCGCCCTCGTGGCGCAGGGCTAAGCGTATACCAAAATCGGCCATCTCAGAACTCCATCAGCACGGCCCACAGGATGAGCCAGAACGCGGTGCACATCACCACGATCAGCGCGAGGGACAGCGGGAGCGGCAGGCGCTCGGTCATCGCCTCAGCCACCCCTCGCGGGCATGCGCGCCATCCCATAGGATAACTCTCGACCCATCCTGCGGCGCGGTCACACCTAGCTCGGCATCGAGGTGATCCCGCAGCGCCGCCATCTCCTCGCGACTGCGGCGGATGCTGCACGGCGGCTGATCCATCGGCTGGTCACCGCCGACCCTGATGAAGGCGCCGCCGTCGTCGAGCCACACGATGCTGATGTCGGCACCGGCAGGGTGGGTGGCGTAGAAGTCGGTCATTCGCCGCGCGCCTTCGCCCGTGCCGCACGGGCTTCGGCGATGCGGTGGTTGTTCGTCAGCACGTCGCGCAGCACGGGCGTTAGGGCGGCGTGGTTGAGGATCAAATCGATTAGGCCGAGGAGAGCGCCGCAGCCGTTATCGAGGTCCGGCGCGGCGGCGATCAGCCGGGCGTTGGCTTTCGCGCGTTCAAGACCAGGTGCGGCTGGCGCATCCTGAGCACCATCATCACGACAACAGATCCACGCCACGTCCACAGTCAGGCGGTCATCGTCATCGTCCCGAGGAGAACGATCAGCCCTGATGTGCAGAGACCACAGATAATTTTTTTCGGCTTCGGCGGCTGACCGCCACGGCCCCGGTGTCCACTTCGGTTCGGTCATGAATGCCCCTCCAAACGGCTCGGTCGCGGCACGAGGAAGCTATCGAAATACTCTTTCGCTTCGTGTGGTCCATAACAGGTTTTTAGCGGACCGATTCCCGCCGGGCTGCCCGGATTGGGGAACCATCGACCGCGCCATTTCGCAATTCTTCCGCGGCGGACTTTCACGATCGAGCGCGGCCCGGTCAGCTTTTGTTAGAAATCCCGTATCGGCAATCACGCGGACCGTGGCTACGTAGAGCCAATCGCGCGTTGTGTATTTGTCCGCCCGCATCGCCCGCATCGCGACCTCCCATCGGCTCAGTACGGGCATAAGATATGGCGGCGTTCGTATCCCGTCAAGATACATTGTCGCGTCCGGTTGCAATTTGTTTTGGCGGACGCTACATTCCGGCCATGACGCTCAGCGAATGGATTGACCGCGAAGGTCTAACGAAATCCGCAGTGGCGGCGAGCCTTTGCATGACTCGCGGCGCACTATCCAATCTATGCAACGGGCGCTTCAAGCCGAGCCTCGAAACCGCCGTCGCAATTGAACGCTTGACCGACGGCAAGATACCGCCCAGCGCCTGGCTGACGGCGGCGTGAGCGGGGGCATTCTCTGCCTCGATCTTGGCCGGCAGAGCGCGTTCGCTTACGGTGAACCCAGCCGTAAGCCGGTATGGGGCCACGTTACTCTAGGCGAGCCGCAAGCCTCGGGTGGTTGCGTTCTCGCCGAAGCCAGGAAATGGATCGAAGCTCTGTGCGACCGCTGGAAGCCGCTCTGGATCTGCCAGGAGGCGCCTTACGCGCAGCGGCCAGGTCAGAAGACCAGCGTGCCGTTCAATCCGAAAACCCAGGCGCGGCTACAGCGCTTCGCCGGCGTGGCCGAGAGCTTGGCGTATGAGAGAGGTCTGTCCTATCGTGAGCCGGAGATTCGCGATGTGGCCGGGCATTTCCTTGGCGCCGAGGGCCGGCGTATGCGCTCCGATAAGAAAAAGCGACAGACGGTCGTGATCTGCAAGCTGCACGGCTGGGAGCCGGTCACGGGCGATGAGGCTGACGCGCTCGCGCTGCTGTCTTATATGGAGTGGTCGCTGTCCCCCGGCCAGGCACGGCTCAGGGGCGAGGGCGTGCCGCTGTTTCTGGCGGCTCAGCGATAACAGGCAGTGACGCCGCACATTCCGAGAAAATTTTCCGCAACTCGTGAATATCGATGTCTCGGTTAGTCACCATATCTCGCCCGATCCATTTGTACCAGCAGGCTCGAAAACCGCTTGGCTTATGCCAGAAATTTGGCGGGTCGTAGTAATGGCGTTCATGGTCTAATGTCCACGGAACAAATTTAGCGAAAATTCTTCCGCTACCGTTATGGTAATCACATCCAAGACCCGCTTCTCTCGCGCCAGCGCAACTCAGTTCTGCGCCGCAATCGCAGTACCATTGGGAAAGAGTGGGCTTTATCCGGCGCTCGATATATAAGGCTTTAGTCAGCTTGGTGTGGGCGTTGGTACGAAGATCATGCGCTTTACACCACAGCTTATGCCTCTGTTCTCCTTCGGGAGTCCGAAGACCACTTGTGGTGATAAGTCCAAAGGGAGTGCGCTCAGTTGTAGGCGGAAATACCGTACCTTCGCTGTGAAGCGCCTTCTCAGTTAAATTATATCCAGATTGCTCATCATAATGCGCAAAGCGGCGCTGAAGCTCGTTCTGGAAACAAGCATTGTGATGCTTATCCATGCAGGCTTGGCATGTAGTCTCGTAAGCGCCGCAGCCGGTGCACCACGGGCACTCACCCTCTCTGCCGCACCAACAATACGGTTTCATGAAGAAAACATCGTTTTCCCAGTCAGCACCATAACCAAATTCGCCACCTAGAATACCACGGCTAAGCCGTGCCTGATCGATGGTGGCAATGGCCTCTGTTAGCGCAATTAAACCGAACTCCAACGGGTTAGTTTCATCCGCCTGTGCGGGAAGAATGATCTGTATTTCTTCCATTCCTTTCAACTCCTTCCTCAATAGATGTTCGATGGTGGAACCAGGCAGAGTGACTCTGCATGTTCGACGGAGCCGATCATGACAGCCTGCTCTCGCTCGCCACATGGGCTCGGGCGGTCGATCTGTACCGGATCACGGCTATTCCACAACTCGACGGTTACGGCGTCCTGGCGACCGAGCAGGTTGTGATCCACCAGTTGCCCGTCTGTTAGGCTATCAATCCGGACGTAATACATCTCACGCCGCCGCTAGCGCCTTTCTGAGCGTTGCGGTAGGTCTAAGACGTGTGACTGTCCGGGTTTCTGGCTTGCTACGAGGCGGCGTTTCCCGTTGGGAATCCTTGGCACGCCTGTAGAAAGCCAACGCTGTTTCTACCGATTGTTCCACCTCCGCACGTGTTTGGGCCTCGAAACAAAAGAACGGGCTGGAGAGAGAAACCGCCACGTAGTTTCCGTTCTCCAAAACGCCGATTCGCACCCCGATTTCTGTCGCCATGATCCGATCCTCCTCCTTCTACTCCCCCCACCGAGCAGAGGCGGCTTTCCTCGCAATTTCCCGGCGCTGAACGCCAGTCAACTTCGCTGATCGCGCTTTCGCCCCAGCCTTCCCACTCCGTACCTTCCCAGAAGGTGCGGTCAGTTCCTCCTCAATTTCTCCCGTGGCGATCCGCGCCACCATTACCGCGCAGGCGACGGTATCCGCCGGCCTGCGCTCTCCTCTTGGTCCCTTCGGCACATCCTAACTCCCACCTTTTCCCGTCCAGATATGAACATATGAACACACGTTACCCTTGTCCGACAACACAAGGATATGGTCGTTCGATCAAAGCCTTCGTTGCGGGGGTTGCGATGGCTCGATGCGATCGGCCATGCGCCGCAGTGCCTTCGTCAGCCAATCGCGGAGATGCCAAGACACCCCGCGTTTTAGCACACAGATAGCGTAAGCGTTCTCGTCCAGTGCGCCCTGCAAATAGGCTCGTGTCAGGCTTTCTCGTCTCATGTCGCTGGCCTCAAAGTTGACGGCGATGCGTCTTTATCGACCACGACCTGCCCGCGGTGGATGAGCCGGTCGATCGAGGCTTCGAGGTCCGCTGGCGCGAGGTGCTGCCAGCTCGCCGACTTGCGCAACCGCGCGAACAGCGACTCGGCCTTGGTAGGATCGCTGAGCACGCGATGACCGCGCCCCAACTCGTATTTCAACGCCGTCAGCACTCTCAGGTCCAGGTCGGCTTTCTCCGACGTGGACAGCGGGAACCGCTGCCGCAGGCTCGGTGGCGCATCGGCGAGTTCGAGCATGCCCTCGCGCCATTGCATGTGGATCGTCGGTTTGGGGCCGGGCAGGTTCGTGATGTGCGTGCGCAGTACCAGCTTGTCGGCATCCTCGCCGGTGTGTGCGTCATAGGTTTTCGGGCGCTCCAGCACGAGGATATGACGGATCGATTTCTCCCAGACCCAGCCGCTCACGGAGGACGTGCCGGCCTTATTAGGATGGTGCAGGAGGATGATCGCGAGGTTGCGCTCGGCCGCATAGCGCTTCAGCAAATGGCAGAACTCATAGGTATGCCGGCGATCCTCCCCATCGAGCAGCGTCGAGGCGTTATCGAGGATCAGTAGGCCACACCCGAAATCTGTGCAGTGTCCTACGCCCTCGGGGCCGGCGATCGAGCGCCAGAGATCCGTCGGCTGCCCTGGCTGCCCTGATGCGCACCGGAACAGTATTGGGTCGAAAGCCTGTCCGTCGTCTGGTTCGCCGGTCCAGGCCACTGCGCCCTCGTCGAGGTCGAGCGGGTCGACGCCATACTCGGCGATCACCCGGTTAAAGCGTGCGTGCAGCTGGAATTCCTGATCCTCGCTGTAGATGGCATAAGACCGGGCATGCTGCTCGATCGGCTGCCCGAACCATTTCCCCGCCGGACTCCAGCTCGCCACCTGCAGCATTAACATCAGGAAGCTCTTGCCGACGCCTGGCGGTCCGGCGAGCATCGTCACAAACCGTCGCGGGAACAGCCCCGGCACGATCCAATCGATCGCGGCCGGGTCCTTGCCGGCGAGGTCGCTCGCGTACGTTATCCGCCAAGGCGATGGTTCCGGTTCCGATCGCCGGAACTGTGGACGTATAACCGGGTCAGCCATCGGCTAGGCCGACGGGTTAGATTTGCTCGTCGCTTCTCGATCTTCACGGCCAGCATCATATCCGGCGTAATAATCGCCACGCTGGAATGAGTATTTGGTTTCGTCGGGAGCGATAGCGCGCAAGCCATCGATTGCGTCATGGTAACCTTGTTGCCAAAACCAGTTATGCTCGTGATCGATCTCACGCCGCGCCATCACTTCCCCCTCCCCAAAAGCTGATCGTTGAAATCCCCGAAGCGCGGCTCGGGGAATACCGCCGAGCATAGACGCTCGGGTGAGTATGCCGCTATCGCGCGCTCGGCAGCCGCTTCGCCGGCCGCACCGCGATCCGCAAAAATCAGCACGCGCTCGACGCACGCCGGCAGGGCGATCGAGTGTAGCCGGCCGGAGCCGCAGGTTGCCCATACCGGTACACGGAACAGCGCCGCCGCAGCTAACGCGCTCTCGACGCCCTCGGCGAGCCCCAGGGTAGGACCAGCTGGCGCAAGCCGCACAGCACCGTTGCCGAGCCGGCCAATGGTTTTCTTGCGCGCCGCGATCCCGACCGCGCGGGCGTCCTGCGGGCCGGATTGACTGGCGTCGACGACATAGCGGCGCTCGCACCAGATGCGCTGCAACGCGGTGATTTGCCCGTCTGTGTCGGTTACGGCGGCAAGTATGGCGGGACGGTGCTGTGCCTTCCACCATTGTCCGTCAGGATCGCGCCACGTGCGCCAGGACGGCTCTACGATGGGCTTAACCTCGCCACATGGTTCCGAGTAGAGGACGCGGCTATGGCCTCTCAGCGCTGCCGGAAGCGCCCCCCGCCGCAGCAGTCCACGTGACTGTAGGTAAAACTCGGCGATCCGGGGTGCGTCGGCGCCCGCCCATAATTCGCCGACGTGCTTCGGTATGCCGGGCAAAGAACCGGCCGCGCGGCGAGCCGGCGGCCGGAGTCCGGGAGAAACGCTGTGACCAGCGGATGAAAGCTGCGCCACGGCCTGATGAAAATCAAGTCCTTTGGTGCGCCTTAGGTACTCGATGGCGTCGCCGGTCGCACCGCAGGCGTAGCAGCGGAAACGCTGATCAGATGGTATAACGGCGAAACTCGGATGAGCGTCGGGCGAATGAAATGGGCAACTCCCGAGCCAATACTGCCCCACGCGCTTCAGCGACACGTCGCGCCCGATCAGTTCCCGCAGCGATACCCGCGACCGAATGGCGTCGATCTCCGTCGCGGGTATCACACGTCGGCCTTCCGCTTGTCGAATACGCGTCCCCGATGCGTGGCGCACCAGCTTCCGCCGGGTTGCGCGACGCGCGCGCCGCAGTACGACCATTCGCCGCCGCACACGTCGCCGGTGATCCAGCGGCAGCCGCCAGTATTTACGTTGGGCAGCCGATCATAAATCGTCGGCGGTTCTGGCGTGTTTCGCATGCGGAATCCTTGGCGATAGAGTCGCCCGATGACGGCGTTTCGGGTGCAGCCTAGCCGTCGCCCGATCTCGCGTGTCAAGAGTCCCATACCGGCCAACTCGACGACGATCTCAGCGCGCTCGGGTGTCCAGAAGCTGATCATCGGAGCAGCTCCCCCGACAGCACTGCGCGCACCCGATCGGCTTGCGGACTCTGCTCGGGGACTTGCCCGCTTGCGAATAGTGTCAGATATCGCTCGCTGACTCCGGCCGCGACGGCGATCTCCGAGCGGCTCATCTTACTCAGCCGGATCAGCCGCCGATCGTAGGACAGCGGGATTATCGGCTCGCCAGCATTGATCGCGGCGAGGTCGTCGAGAAATGCCTTGCCGAGTCCGCGCCACGGCTCCTCGAACTCACGATCCCAATCTATCGCGCTCAACCTCCGTACGCCCGGATCAGCGCGCCGACGAGCAACGCGCTCGCCGCCAGCAGCGCCCAATCGACGCCGATCTTCAGATTCACCGCCGCTTTCATCGTATCTTCCTCCAGTCTCCACGGAACTTCGCCTGCCAGGCCTCGATCGCTTCCCGTGTGCCGACCTTGCAGGCGAGACGGCATGCCCTGATCTCGATCTGATCTTTGATCCTCGCCTCAGCGATCAGCTGCGGCCATAAGTTTAGGGCCGACTGCCGCCCGCCGAGGCAGAGCGGGATGCGGTCATCCAACTCGTAGGGGCTACGGGGCACGTCGACGCCGCCGTACCGCTCTAAGATGATTTCCCGCAGCTCACCATAGACCGCCGGCCCTTGCGTCTCGTAGACGCGCTGGGAGCGGCTGTAGCCGGGGTGGCAGATCACCGCCGGATCGCTGGTCGCGACATCGCCGGGGGTCAGGCGGCCGTCGGGCACCGCCATCGGCGGATCTGCCGCCCAAGTGAACCACGCCGCGACCCCCGCCGCGATCAGCGCGACGGGAGCCGCAGAGGCTAGCGGCCAGCGGTGGGTCATTGGAAACATTCCGCATTCGCAATATTGCCCATTGACGAGTAAGTCATCCCCCAAGCCTGGCTACCATGCCCGTCTGCGTCGTCGCAGCCTACGGCGAGGGGATGCGTGTCCTGCCACGTCTTCCATTCCTCTTTTGACGACTTTTCAGGGGGGCAAATTGGGTGTGTGCGCTTGTACCTCTCGTCTGCGGCCTTTTGTTCCTCTGGCGTTGCCGGCAAACCTAGGGCGCGAGCCCACATGAACTCACACTGCGAACGCGTCAGGTCTAGCACGCGACCCTCGGCACTCGACGATAAACTCACATGACCGTCGAGGGTTGTTGTCATCAAGTGCCAGGGCCGCTCGCCCGCCATCCCGGCGCCGGTAATGCCGAGGATTGCGACGGATGTGTACGCGAAAAGGTGTGCCCAGAGGCGGGACGCCTGCTTGGCCTTACATTCGGGCCATTCGTGCCAGTTTCCACAGACCTCGCAAAGGATTTCCTTGGTTTCCATCTCTCCCTCCGACTCCTCACCGAGCGCTCAATTCAGTTCCTGTTCGATGCAGCCGAGCAGGAAGTCGAATAGCCGCAGATAGGCCTCCGCCCACACCGCCGCCCCCGCCGCCGCCTCCGCCGCCTCCGCCGCCGCCCACGCCGCC